>Ga0268276_1000064_pt1 | contig 118737 bp, 95 predicted proteins | sample saktaG_4_FD_190145 | JGI IMG/M metagenome (GOLD analysis project Ga0268276, IMG submission 190145) | Saline water microbial communities from Sakinaw Lake, British Columbia, Canada - sak_2010_1_5_45m | ecosystem: Environmental > Aquatic > Non-marine Saline and Alkaline > Saline ... | reverse complement strand
ATCATTTGGCCATAACCAGCTGAGGTTTTAGCTCCTATGCCTAGTTCATCAAGAGCCTTTTTTAACCAGTATTCAGCTTTATCCGCCAATCCTGCATGTGCAGATGGGGCAGCAACAGCAAATAAGAATCTGCTCCCTTTTTCCACTGTTAGGAAAAAAATCGGTTTGGGGCTGAGATAATCAGCTGGTGGCTTATTACCGCCAGCGTAGTAATCGCCATAGTGGGGATTAATCACATCTAGTTTGAAGTGCGGGGAGTTTTGAGGCACTGCATCAAAGAAAATGACTTGTCCTGCTATTTGAGGCTTTTTTCCAGGAGGGCTTCCGCATATGCTCACCAATTCCGGATCGTCATCCGGTTTGGCTAGCGCAAGTTTCGCATAGGCTCGAACCAATCCCTTGATGGCACTGCCAGGAATGATCGGAAAGCCGTAGATATGATGCAATCGGATGCTCGTTTCTAGGACACTTTCGGCTCCAAGTCCTACGATCACGCGCCAAGAGGGCTGCGCCTTAAATTTTTTCGGGATATAGCCTAATTTTGAATAAGCATCAAGCATATTCTCCCAACGCTCAGAGTACTTAATCACTTGCTCGCTCTCTCTGAGTTCCAGAAACTCATGTTCTTTTTCATAGCGTAATGGTGGGGACTTACGTCTTTTGATTTCGTCAGTTGGCTGTATCTCATCCTCATCCTTACCGTCGGTCCAGGAGACAAAGCGATCTAACCACAGGCCAAGGTTTCTGCATTCATTCTTATGCCGATCGGCAATATTTGCGGTATCTATTGCCAGCGGAAACGAATAATTCCAACCGTGCGGTTTTTCCTGGGATCTGGGCGGCCTCATCTCATTCGCCTCCATCCTCCGAAGGCAATTCAGCTTCTGCAAAACGTTTGAGCCAAGTGAGATATGCAATAGCCTCGGCCATGGCCCGACGATAGGTTGCACTATCGCTATCCATAATCTTTCTGAGAAGATCGCACCCAGACCATCCCATTTCCCTAGTCACCCACTCAGAAATATCATCGTACACGGCCTGATGTTCTTTATCACGTTGTCCCTTGCCCTTGGAGCGCAGGAATGCAAGAGTTTGTCCCAAGCCATTAGTTTGAATTTGAGCAGGAATCCTCTTAGCCTGTCGACCGTAAGCGGCACGCAACTTGCTTGCCTCTTCTTCTTTCAGGAGTTCGGATAATCGTTTTTTTAAATATTCGATCCTTTTTTTATTCTGCCTATCTGAATTTTGGCACTCTTTAAGGTCACTCTGAAGGCGGGTTCTTGCTCTCTCCACACAGTTGCTTACGTCCTCCCAGGCTCTGGCTGCACGCTCTTGATCCTTGGATTTCTGAAGGCAGGTCATTTTCACCGGCTCCCTGTAACATCATTGGCTAGTTCGAATCGCGTCTTAACCAGCCCCCTGCCAACGGTCTCGTCTCCTCCAAGGTGCATCCGATTCAGTTCCAATTTCTGGATGTATTCAAGCATTTCATTTGCATCATGTGGTTGAATCACATCTTTATTTCGAGACTTTGAGGCATAAATAGGAGAATATAGTAGAGTATCCGTAGGCAGGTACTCCTCAGTCCAAAGGGCTCCAGAAGCTACTGTTTTGGTATCTTGGTCTAACCGAACTCTTGTAATAACTTCTGTGGCATTTAATGTAAAGTCCCGGAAAGCATTCTCTGGCAGGACGACAAGACTGCTTGGTAACTTCTTACGCCAATATTCATATTCTTTATTTTTGGGAAATGCATTCTCAACCAACCAATTCGCAAACTCAGATAATGATGGATCCTTTTGAGCATTGAAGGCATACTCCTCAAGAACTAGCGGCTTAGGCCACTGTCCTTCGGTCGGAACAAGGTTGCAGTTATCGGATGAAACAAGAGCATCGCTTTCTTTGGTCGGCCATGCCGGGGATAAAGGCTCTTCTTTCCCATTTTTCCCCCAATCAGGCTGGAATCCTGCAGCGATGGCATCCCGGCAAAAACGCATCAATGCGTCTTGGCTAGTGGTCCAGGCAAAGATGCCCAATAGCGAACGCACCGGGAAAAGTAACAACCGAGCATCGCCAGTTGAGAGGGCTCCCGCATGGTCGGAGGCTCGGTCTGTCTCAGGCCCGAAAACAACATTTATCTTCTCCTTTTCATTTGGTCTAAGACTCGTAACTGTGGCTCGGAGAGCACCCTTTAAGCTGCTCGCCTGCACCAATGGGTAGCCAGTAACTCGTTCTCGTTGGACCGGCAAATCAACCGCACCCAAACCACTGCCCGACCCAGCATGCAATGGGGTCTCCACGTATAGATATAAAATTGCAGATCCTTCAAACATATTTCCACCTCCCAATAAAAATTTGACCAAAGCCGATTTGTCCGAGGTCGCCTTCGCCCTCTGATGACTCTGTCACAGGGATGCCATTGTAGGATATCCGACCATCGGCTTCGAAGAAATAAACACTGCCAGCAGGCAAATACCTCCGCATGGCCTTCTGGAATATGCCGCTTTCTTGGCTTTTGCGATCAACCTTAGCACCACCGATCATCTGCATCCGATTGAAAACGGCCGATACCAACCGAACATCTTTGCTGAAAAAACGAGACCATTTGCCACCATGAGGTCTCCATCCATCCTTGAAGTAGGCAGGCGTTGCGAAGTAAAGCTTGAAACGCGTTTTTCCGTCCTTGCCTGGATTTGGCATGGATGCCTTATTCTCGGACGGTTCAACAATCTCGTAAAGAGCGGCTCGTGCCTCACCACCGATGCTCAAGAATCCTGATGTTGGCCACGATTCCAGACCATCCACATCAACTACTAGCCCCATATCATCGGTGGGACGAATATATTCTACCTCGTATAGGTGACCATCCTCTACTTGTCGCTTATTTTTATCCAACTTTATGCCAAAGCGAGACTCTCTATTGAACAATTCCTCAGTTGGCGCAGTGGTGAAGGGATTGCCAATCAGGTATTTTCCAAGCTCATCTTCTGATAACCAACCGCCGGCTTCCTCGATTCTCCCTTCTGTACGCAGCCAAAGAGGATTGACTGCTTCAGGAGCGTTGTTCAAGAAGGGGGAGTCTTTTAAGGGTGACATAATCGAATCTTTAACCTTCCCATCTTTTTCGACTTTCACGACATCAGATGGCATAGGGAAGTATCGGACAAGATCATCTCCTTTCTTTTGTGCGATGAATGGACCATGAATCTTCAAGCGACCGTATCCTCCGCCAGGCCAGCCGATGGCTTCAGCAATAGACTTAGCATTTTCATGGTGGTTTGCATACTCATCAAGATCTATATTCGATAAGGCTAGTTGCTTGGAACGAATTGCACCCTGCATCGTGGATGGGTAAGGCGGGAATAGGCTTCGAGCTCTATGGTCGCTAGCCGCATCAAAGGGTTTACCATCGCGGAAAAGCCATACATCAGAGGCTTGAATGAACAATCGCATCATTAATCACCCTCTTGTGATAGGAAACGAGCCAACATCACCCATTGACTGAGTTCAACCATTCCTGGAGCGGGCGCCTCCTCATTCGTATCTTTCCCATGGCAATGGCTATTGAGTGCTGCTGCCCACTTAACCAGATGAACGGCCAAGTCTTCAATTTCCTGACGGCTCATCAGTTTATTATCGCCATGTCGGCCAAGTAGCCGACACAGTTCTGCTAGCTGGGCATCATGCGGCACGGAATTCAACGTATATGCTTCTCCGGAAAGAGAGTAGGCGAATCCTTTGGCCAATCGGCGATCAGCAAAACTCAAACGCATTTTCTCCATTAATGATAAGGGATCTCTTAAGTTACTATCGTAAAACCACTTCGAGCCAATCCGTCTCCTCTCACCGGATCTGCGCAGGAAATTAACCGCTATGGCATTTCGACCATAATTTTCCTTTGCGGCTCGTGTTGCCTCTCGCGCTGCCTCTAGAGCACTATCTAGAGGTTGCATGTGATGGACTATAGCTATTCCAACGCTGGCCGATGCCCTCGGGCCCATGGTCAGCAATATTTCATCTCCTAGTTTCAAGAAGCCGGTGCAATTGGGGTCACGGAATCTTGGCTCCACATCCCAAGTATCACCTTTAGAGATAATGATGGCCTCTCCACTAAAGAGGGCTCGTAGCTCTCTTGCGACCGCCAAAGCATGCTGGGCAGGTAGTATTGCCAGCACATCATCACCACCAGCATAGACCACGCGACCAGGATACCGCTGCTCAACCACCTGACGCACAAAGCGTAAAGCAAAGTTAGCTAATGCGCCACTGATCGCATTATGCAAGGCAGCGGACATCGGGCGGGATGAGTTCAAGATCCTCTGCCATTTATTAACATAGATATGTATATTTTCACCTTTAGTCTTAAGCCGCTTCTCCAATCTCTCATTCTCAAGGTTCTCTCCTGTGAAAAGGCCTGGGACATTTGGGTGAAAAGCGTCTCTCAAGTGGAGTATCTTCTCTTCATCGCCACTAATCCATTTGCCTATTTCATCTCCATCAAGCATCAGAATAGCATAGTACCTTGGAGGCTTTTGAACTGCTATTTCGGTCTTTCGCGCTGCATTCAGCAATTCCTTGCAACTGCTAGTTGCTCGATTTGCCTGATCTTGAGTCGCTGAAATATTGTAATCTTTGTTTAATCTTTTTATTTTGAATGTATCTTCAAATAGGATATCCGCGTCATAGCTGAGCAATTGCCAAGCCACCTTATTTATCCCAGCTCGCTCGGTGAGATATGGCAATGATCGTCTGACGGACCTCTTGGACAGATTTGGAAATCTCAGTTCCTTCAAGCTATCAAGATGTTCTCTGACAGCATCCTCTAATTCAGGCTCTTCATCAAGTCTCTGAAAAAGGGCCACATAAAATGGTGCTGCCGCTATTCGGCTAGTGGATGGGAAAGCTCCATGCAAATCTAGGTTTGGTTTAAAGTAGTATCTTTGTGCAAAGCGCTTTACAGAGACGATGGCACTCAGCCGCTCGCTCCCATCAGGCTTAATCTCATGATACCGATTTTGACTGCGCAGCTCCTCAGATCTTTCTTCCCAATACCTTCTCAAGTCCTTTCGGGTATATATGCCATCAGGATGCAATGCAGAGCGAGTACCGCTCACTGTGCATTTCTCGCCATCCTCCGCAACCTGAAGGCAATCGCGTAATCCTTTGCGAGCATCGAATCCTCTTTGGGCAAGGGCATGAAGCCCCCCATAAAGCGTGCCGCTGTTAATCCCCGTCGGCCAGGCATCTTCGTAAACTTCAAGGGTGGCGCGGAAAGGAGACGGAAAATTCAGATATTTCTCAATCAATTCTAAGGCAGCTTTAGCCTCTTCTGCGGTTGTGGAGTATGCATCAATATCCGGCCAGGGCAGAATGCTCCAATAGATTTCAGGCCAATCTTGCGCATCCACCTGTCGTGTCCAGATTTGTTCCCAGTCGCCTCCTTTGGTTTTACCTGGGAATTTCGCTTTTACTTGGCTCGCAATCTCTTCTCGCCATGTCCTTCGCGCTTCATCTGTTGCTTTCTGCGCCAATGCAACTGCTTGAGAAGCCGGAAGCAATGCTACAAATTTATTAGGAATGGTTGCTACTGCTAGATCCAAGGGATCCGGTTTTTCGCACCTAAGGTGTTCGGTGCAAAGCCAGTGATCCATTAATGGTTGCCCTCGCAACGCCGGATATAGCACGGCATCAGGTCCGGCTTCTTCCACAATCACACGTATCGCTGACCAGGTTAGGTAGGAGAGTAAATAACTGCCCATCCATAAGTCTTGTGTGCGACGGGCTTCCGCAATAAAGCTCTGTACCGGTCCGATACTGAAAACTAGCAGAGACGGCTGAGGGAGCGCTGTGGCCAATGCTGCTGTCGCATCCAAATGCTGCCATAATGTGTGATCTACTATGCGGGTATCTGGAGGAAGTAAGCGGGTTTCTGCATCAGATATGATTTCAGGCAGGTTTCGCCAAAGGTTTAGGTAGGATCGGCGCAGGTCTGCTTCGCCCTTAATATTAACTTGGAGCAATTTGTTTGCAGCTGCTTGATTACCACTGACTGCACGTACAGAGCAAAGAGGGATCTCTCTACCGGATAGTGGATGCTTGAGCAAGGCTGAGCGCACATAGTCCTCAGAACTTACCTCAACAGAACGGGGAAAGGCAGCACGATCAATAGCTGACGCCACGGAATCAGCTTTCTTCACCTTGGCACCTATGAACGTCGCTTCAAACTGCTTACGGGTTAGATTAGTCCTATCATTGCCAAAGAGCTGCTTGAATCGGTCCGCTCCCAGTACTTGCTCCATCAAAACATAGGCCCGACGTTGATGATCTGCCAGCTCGAACACCTTACCTGGTGGGTCGTGAAGCAGGGCAGCAATCTTTATGGCCCAAAAGTCGTTGATCATTATGCAGTCTCCTTTCAGACAATCCATTTGCCACCCCATTTTCTCCCAAAGTCTAAGACAAATGTACGAAGATCACTTTCATTTGCATGCAATCGTGGGGGGGGCTGTGACCAGATAAGTGTCAACGCCAAGATCACACCACATTTTGTGGGCAATACTCGTACCCATAATGGAGACGCCCATCGCGGGTTTGCGGAACCAAATGCTTGAGCTCTACCCGGATTTCGGCTTAGGAAAACGTGTTCAGCTCGGCCAAATGTTTTAAGTGCATCTTCCCAATCAGAAAAGACATGATGGCATAGCATAATGTTATTTTTAGGGCTCAGAATTGGGAAAGTCGGTGACGATAATGGAGAAAAATTGGAAAGTCCTAGATTCTCAGCCAAATCCGTTGCTTCGGCTTCAGTTGCACCAAGAACCGCCTTCAGGTGTTGCTCCCATTCTGAAACCGAATTTGGCACTTGTCCAAGTAATTCCGACCATGGATCAGATAATTGCGCTTGCGAAATATCCACGTGCTTCAAACATAAGCTACCAAAACCACGGCGGGATCTCCGGCCCATACCACCAAGTCTGACTGCGAGAAGTAATGCATCGATGGCTGCACGCCATGAAGCTGCAGTTACTTGCCTCCCGACCAAGCTGATGGAAAAAGTCTGATCTGGATTAAAACCATCAAATTGGAACCTCTTTGCCTTGTGGGGTAGAGGATTGTAACCCATGTGGCTGAGTCGACTATAACTCAACCTTATCTCAATTGGTGAGGAATTATTGGTATCGCCAAACACAAATGCTTCAGCTTTTCGAAGAGAGTTCATATCCTGATCTCCTAAAGCTCCGCCTAATGCAGCCCGCAGCCAATATCGAAGAACTCCCCGGAAACTCGGCACTCGTAATTCAGGTGCACTATTTGGATCAGCCCCACCTAGAAACAGCGGAGTCACGATATTCAACGTCACAGTCATCTGCCTCATAATACCCTCCGAGCCATTTTGGGATGGCATCGCCATCCGCTATCTACTTTTGCAGATTCAATATCAATGAAACCATCACCCATCCGCCCCAAACAACCCCCCATCCCACAGAGTATGCCGCATCCACCCCACAGCCCGATCTGCCGCCACCGGAAGGGAACCCGGCCCCCAGACCGCCCTCAGGCAAAGCGGGGCATAGCGCGCGACTGTTGGATTCCCTTCTTCCAGATGCGAGCCCTCCTGAAAGCTGGTGCCGCCTTGGATTCGTTAGACCCGGCCGTATCCGTCATTGGCCTGGTGCGCTATCGGGCGGACGAACGACGACTCTATATCCCTCCTGATGTACAACCCTCGATCCTACAGGGAAGATGCTGCACATTCATGGGATAAATACCTTTACATTTTTCAATGATAGATGGCAAAAGTGATCACTCCATGGGGGGATTCTCAGGGAGGCCCGTCGGGCCATTTGCGACACAAACGGCCTTCGAGAGCTGATCATCCGGCCTCGGCGCGTGGGGATTCCATCGAGGAACAGGCGGAAGAGGGCGCACTTGAGCGACGGCCTGAAGGCTTCGGGCTGCCTGACTCCGGCCTGAGAGGCTTCGGCCCAGAAGGCCTGGGGGGCACGGCCCGGAGGTCATGGTAAGGCGGTTTTAGGTTCAAGGCCTTTTTGCGATATCAGATGGGATGAGATGTCTAATGCTTCCCTGAACGATCACGAGCATGGCATGCAGGATCATATTGCTCTTATCCCTGTCCATCCTGAGATCCTCTAGAGAGAGCTGCTGATATCTCTCCCAATCCTTCAGCGACGTTCGAGCTGGGCAGGCTAGGAGACTCTTAGGATCTCTTTGAATGGTGGGGATTGCTCAGAGGGCGGGCCGTGATCGAAGAGGAGCTAAGGAAGGCAAGAGTGGCGCTTTCTATTTGATTTCAGATTATTTTAAAGAAGTTGATCTTCGGTTAAGCAACTCATCGATAGTAGCCGATAAAGTAGATGATTTTCGGGAGTTCAGCGCCGCGAGAGCGAGGGCCGAAATTGGCCTCGTTCAGCCTCCGAGGGCAGGGCATAGCGAGAGACCGCTGGACTCTCGTCTTTTGGGTGCTAAGCCTCCAGATCGCTGAGATCGCCTTGGCTCCGGAGGCATCCACCGCCGATCCTTTAATATATCATTGTCAATTTATGTTTTATGAGGCTTGCATGTACAGGATAGTCAGGCGAAACGAGATGGCCGGAGGAGAGATCATCCTCAATGAGATCGAGGCTCCTGGAATCGCCAGCGCTGCCCAGCCGGGGCAGTTCGTGATACTCTTGGCGAGCGAGAAGGGCGAGCGCATCCCCATGACCTTGGCCGATACAGATCCCGTGAAAGGGACGATTACCATCATCTACCATGTGGTAGGCCGGTCAACAGCCCTCTTCAAGACGCTTCAAGTGGGCGATAGCTACCGGAGCATCGCAGGTCCACTGGGACGGCCGACCGATGTTGGAAAGGTGGGCACGGCCATCTGCGTTGGAGGCGGCACGGGTCTCGCCGTTCTCTATCCCATCGCAAAGAGGCTGAAGAGCCTCGGCAACCGGGTGATATCCATAATCGGAGCGCGCACAAAAGAGCTCTTGATCCTCGAAGAGGAGATGGCTCTCGTCTCCGACGAGCTGCTGATCTGCACTGACGACGGATCGCTGGGACAAAAGACTCTGGTAACTGAGATCCTAAAGGAGGTTTTGGCGAGGGAGGCTCCAGGTTTGGTTGTAGCAATTGGGCCTGTTCCCATGATGAAGCTTGCAAGCGAGATCACACGGCCTTTGAAGATCAAGAGCCTTGTCAGCTTGAATCCCATCATGATCGATGGCACGGGCATGTGCGGCAGCTGCAGGGTGGAGGTAGGAGGAGAGACGAAGCTGGCCTAGCGTGGACCGGGCCTGAGTTTGATGGGCATCAGGTAAACTACGAGCTTCTCATGGACCGCCTCAATGCTTTTCGAGAGCAGGAGAAAGAGTCGCAACAGCTCTTCGAGGATGAAGAGATGCAGAAGTGCCGGATGAAAGAGGAGCTCGATAGAATGGAGTTCGAGTGATAGGCTCGATGGGCCGGAAGAAGTCGATCTATGCAAACCTCCACATCCACTGAGTAGCCCTCCCCTGTAGCCCCAAGCCTTCTCGTCTTGTGCGGATTATTTCCTCGATGAAACGTATATCGAGCCGCCCGGCCTCATCCTTCCGCCCGAAACCCCCCCATACCGAAGTGCGCCGCGTACCCAAGAGCGATCGGCCCCTCGACCGCCTCTGAGAAGACAAGCCTAAATCCGCATGCTCCGACGCCCCGCCTCCCGCCGCCGCCCTCCCTCCGGACAACGAAGCTTCCCCAAGGCACATCCTTCCCGCCGATATGAGCGCAGGCGATCGGCTCGATAGCTTCCGGCTCCGGAAAGCCGGAGAGATCGAGAAGTCGGAAAAGCTCATGCTCCGAAGATCCGATCCACCGCCCGCGAGAATCGAGCCTTTTCGCTCCCGCTCGCGTGACCTTGGCATGCCTCGTCGAGATAAACGGCGTATTCGAGATCCAGGCGCTCGACCTTGCGAAGATCGAGGACTGGCCCATCTGTTGCTCAAGCCGGCCGTTGTCCTCAGGCCGGCCCAAGCCGAGCAGGCGAACGAAGATCCCGCGCCCGTCAGGCCCCCAGACCTCCCGAAGGCCGACGAGGGCTTCCTGCTCCCGTTCCCCAAAGCCCATCCGGGCGAAGATGGAAAGATGGCTGATCTCGCCTGCGCGGCCCAGGGACTCGTTTGACTCGCATAGGATGTAGGCATGGCTGTGTTCCCGAAGCGGTCGTCCCGAGATATCGCAACCGGTAAAGACGCCGGAGCCATCGGAGAGGCGAACGAGCGCCTGGTGTACTGCTTCCGCAAAGGCAAGGGCCGCAGTCAGCCTTGCGCCGCATCCGCCGGCCAGGGCATAGCGTGCTACTGTTGGGCTTTTATCTTTCAGGCTTTTGGCCTCCTGATGTGCAAGATCGCCCTGGAAGAATTCCCATTGCCCCTTTCATGGTCGGGGGGAGTGGCGCAGGCGATGGACAGCTCCACGATTGGCTTTGGGCGTTGCATACATTCGGGGGAAATAGCATTGATTTATGGGATAAATATCTTTTCATTCTATTTTTATGCATACGATAAGCGATTTTCATCTATCGCCTCGATGGGGGCCACGGCTATTCAGCCATGGATAGTGGGTTTTGAGGAATTTAATGTGCGTAGCTTAATTTAGTTTCAATGGGGCCACGGCTATTCAGCCATGGATAGGGCGCTCTTTGTCAATATAGGATGTAGCCGCTACTATAGTTTCAATGGGGCCACGGCTATTCAGCCATGGATAGATTCCAGTCCTCAATAAATGCAGAGAATGTAATCTCTGGTTTCAATGGGGCCACGGCTATTCAGCCATGGATAGAATCTACAGAGAGCCGATCTCCGGGAAGCCGATCTGCGGGTTTCAATGGGGCCACGGCTATTCAGCCATGGATAGTCGACCTTGATATAACCGATGCATGTAAGATCGACGGTACTCAAGTTTCAATGGGGCCACGGCTATTCAGCCATGGATAGGATCGGAAATTGAGCAAGTTGTTCAGGATGCCTGCGATGTTTCAATGGGGCCACGGCTATTCAGCCATGGATAGGGAACAACAACCGACAGTGGAACCACAAAGAGAATGCAGTTTCAATGGGGCCACGGCTATTCAGCCATGGATAGCTCGGCAAAGCAATCCAAAACCTCGAACGCCTGATCGTTTCAATGGGGCCACGGCTATTCAGCCATGGATAGAGATACGCCGGTCTGCAGGGCTTGCCCCCAATTGATGTTTCAATGGGGCCACGGCTATTCAGCCATGGATAGGTTCTCAAGAATGACGAACTCATCATTCAGGGAAGCGACGTTTCAATGGGGCCACGGCTATTCAGCCATGGATAGTTGAATCTGGGAGGAATTATTACGGATGATAAGGCAACGTTGTTTCAATGGGGCCACGGCTATTCAGCCATGGATAGTTGAATCTGGGAGGAATTATTACGGATGATAAGGCAACGTTGTTTCAATGGGGCCACGGCTATTCAGCCATGGATAGTAGGAGCACATCGCAAAAGAAAATATACCGCAAAAAATTATGTTTCAATGGGGCCACGGCTATTCAGCCATGGATAGGTGGGCATAGAAATTAACTATGCGGCAGTCAATGTTGTTTCAATGGGGCCACGGCTATTCAGCCATGGATAGAGGAGACGTGGCTCTATGTCTTTAGACGAGTTTCAATGGGGTTTCAATGGGGCCACGGCTATTCAGCCATGGATAGTGGTTGAGTTCCCCGTCGCCCCAGGGTGGGCATACCAAAGTTTCAATGGGGCCACGGCTATTCAGCCATGGATAGGGAGAATTCTTGATCAACAAGATTTCTTTCTGGGCGTGTTTCAATGGGGCCACGGCTATTCAGCCATGGATAGAGAAATGGACAAAACCTATAAGGTGGAGAAAGTAGATGTTTCAATGGGGCCACGGCTATTCAGCCATGGATAGGGAGATATAGAAAATGAGCAGCAAAGGAAAAGTTCTTATGTTTCAATGGGGCCACGGCTATTCAGCCATGGATAGGGAGAACAAGATCGAGATTCCGGATTGGCTATGGGAGGCAAAGTTTCAATGGGGCCACGGCTATTCAGCCATGGATAGGCGCCCGCAATGACGACCACAACCGTTGTTGCTGATCGGGTTTCAATGGGGCCACGGCTATTCAGCCATGGATAGAGCCGCCATTTTTCGACCTTTACTGCTATCGAAAAAATGGCGATTTGCGAGAACCTCATCAACTTCTTGAAAAACATTCAGAAAGTTGACGCAAAAAATTCACGTTTTCGCTATGCAGAGGCATTTCGAGCAACCCCCGGGGTTTTGGAGACCACCTAGTTGCTCGAAATGCTAATGATTAAATAGGACGTTCTTCGTCCAGTTGTCCGTCCCACTGGATGGACGGCCCTCAGAATTGCAAGGGGCTTATTATCCAATGTCACTCTGTCTTTAGGCTATACCTAATGGTTTATAATGATTGCGGTATGATTGCCCTTTGCAGCCGGATCTAAGAGAGCATACCCCACTTGAGATGATTATCATTACTAGGAATCCAAACGGCTCGCAGGATTCATTTGGGCAGTAGACATCTGCAAAGCTGTACTATCAACCGTCATCCCTCAACGATCCGTATATTGCAGGGCAACCTGCTAAAATTTGCAGACCAGCATAAGGGCCATAAGAATACAGATGAAGGAGAACTATAGATGCTATCTTCCAATCGGGAGAATCCTCCTGAGAATGGCTCCAAATCCGGACCTCTTCTTCTCAAAGGACCAGTCTTTGCCGACCTTCACGTCGACGAGACAGGGTACAACCTTCAATATCTCGTCTCCTGCCTGCTCCATTAGGTTCTTGATCATCCTTGCCGCCTCGTTGGCCCTTCTTTCGGGAACCTCGAGAAGGATGCTGTCGTGAACCGCATTGACGATCTTGAAGTCACTATACTCGGTCTTTGCAAGCTCTCCATAGAGCCTGCCAAGCGCGATCTTCTGAAGATCGGCACCTGTGGACTGAACAGGCGTATTGATCAGAGCATTTCTATGATCGCAATCGACGTACCTTATACGCCCCAAGGCCGACCGAGAGATCTTATGGGCTGATTTGTCGACCGTTACGACCGGAGCGCCATAAGTGACCTTCTTCTGCCAGCCTTTCAAGCCTGTATAGGTTCCATAGAACCTATTTATAAACTCCCTAGCCTCACCCTCGGTCAGATGAGGAAGCTGGCTTTGAACCATATTGATGCCGCCTCCGTAAATGGTCCCATAATTGAGGGCCTTTGCTATCTGCCGCTCTTCGATCGTGATCTTCGATCTCTGAAAGATTGCCTGTGCCGTCTCTTTATGCGGATCAAGTCCCTTATTGAATATCTGCTGCAGCAACTCATCGCCTGAAAGTAGAGCGAGGATCCTCATCTCTATGGCAGAGAAGTCCGCCTCGACCAAGGACATGCCCGGCGGGGCAGAAAAGAGGCCCTTGAGCCTTTTATCCCTTGGAACCTGCTGTATGTTGGGCTTAGAGCATGTAATCCGGCCGCTCCTTCCGCCTAGCTGAGAAAGCCTTGGATAGATGCGACCGCCTTCTGCGGACTTAAGCCAGCTCTTCAACAGGGATTCTTTCAGATGAAGCCCCCGATATCTTGATATCAGAGCTACGAACCGCTCATCCTGATGCTCTTTCATTATCCTTTCCAGGACTTGAGATGAGGTATTTTCCACATTATAGCCGATCTTATTGAGAATTTTCTTTACATGGGCGGTATTTCTGGGGTTGAAGCTCCTCAATCCCTCGGCTTCGGCATATGAACTAAGCTCCCTTGAGAGGTCGTCTTTCTCATTTTTCAAGCGCTCCAATAGCTTCGATCCTTCCTCCTGCTGAAAGCCGATCCCGTTATGCTCCATCTCCACAAGTGCCGGTATGGCATCAAACTCGACCTGAGCAACCTTCTCCAGGCCGAGCTTGTCTATGAGGTATCTCTCTCTGGCATAAATCGGCTCCAAGGCCGCGCTGGCCTTGGCCGCAAAGTCGAGCACCCTTTGATCCGGCTTGCCATCGAGCTTCTGATCCTCCGGCCTCTCATCGAGATGTCTGCCGATCAGATCCTTGTATATCGCCTGCAATGACGCATCTCTGCCGGAAAGGCCGTTTCGAAGCATCTGCCAGGCAAGCATAGTGTCCCAGAGGTTGGAGTATGAGAGCCTTCTTCCAAGGTTGGCTCTGATGATGCCCAGGATAAAGAGGAGGTTGTGCCCGACTACTCTGCAATCCTTGCTTTCAATCAGGGAGACAAGCTCGACGAGAAGCTCAGGGGGAAGCAATGCCTGCCCGTAATCTCCGGCGATCGATATCGCTACAGGCTCTGCGGATTGAGGGAATTTAAGGAGATGACCAGCTCCTGCAATGATATGGAGATATAATGTTGTGGGCTCTTTCCTTGGATCGCAGGACCAAGAAGTGAGCATCGCCTTAGTCATTTGCCCGATACCTCCATCGTTTTTATAAATTATGCTGATTATATATAATATAATAGTTCTAATAGCGTTCGTCGACAGGTGCTCTGATATCTGGAGGAGGAATGATGCAAAACCTATATATCTTTTTGGGGATCACATGATCTTTGGGTTAGATTGAACTATAATCGAATTCGAGGAGGTGGGAGCTGCCGACAATTCTACATTCTCAATCAAGCTCATCCCAGCTAGGATGCTGGCTGAGTTTGCCTACTGCCCTCGGCTCTGCTACATCGAGTGGATAGAGAGCGAGTTCGTGGACAACGAGTATACGGTCGATGGCAGGTTTCAGCATAGGCGCGTGGACGAGGGCGAGGGCGCTTGCATGGCTCTAGAGGGCGAGCTTGAGGCCGTTAGCATTCGATCCTTATCTCTGACCGGCGAAAACGTTGGGATCTCCTGCACGATAGACCTTCTCGAAGGAGATGGGCGAATGGTAACGCCGATCGAATACAAGAGAGGAGCGGCTCCCAATATCCCTGAAGGCGCTTACGAGCCTGACCGGATACAACTCTGCGCCCAGGGGCTCGTCTTGAGGGAGAACGGATTTCAGTGCGAGGGAGGTTTCATCTATTTTGTCCGCTCCAAAAAGAGGATACCTGTCGCTTTCGAGAAGGCCCTCGTTCAACGGACAAAGGACTTGATCTCGAATCTCAGGAAAGTGGCTGAAAAGGGTCAGATACCACCTCCGTTGGAGGACAGCCCCAAATGCAACCGGTGCTCCCTTGCGGGCATATGCCTTCCAGATGAGGTCAATCTCCTCAAAAATATGGAGGCTGGAGCAGAGCCGAAGGTGGGAATCCTCCGAAGGCTTATTCCTGCCAGAGATGATGCCCTTCCCATCTACGTCGTCGGTCGAGGCCACATAATTCGCAAGAAGGGGGACCGCATTGAGATCTGGTCCAAGGATCCGGAATCAGGAAGAGATGTGTTGGTCAGCGAAGCGAGGCAGAGGGAGATCTCCCAGGTCAATGTATACGGCGGTGTGGAGATCACAACTCCAGCCTTCGTTGATCTGATGCAACGGGGCGTGCCCATCTTGCACTTTACACATGGAGGCTGGTTCCAGGGCATAAGCGTCGGCCATACTCATAAGAACGTAGAGCTTCGGATCAAGCAGTCAGCCCTGGCATCGGATCGGAAGAGATCGCTCTTGATCGCGAGATCCCTGGTCCATGGCAAGATCAGGAATTGCAGGACGCAAGTTCGAAGAAATGATCGGGATCCAGACCAAAAAACGCTCGATTTGCTTGATCGTCTCTCTCGGGATGCCAAGAAAGCATCAAGCATTGAGAAGCTTCTTGGAGTAGAAGGTGCAGCAGCTGAGGCCTACTTCTCCCGCTTCGATTATATGCTTAAAGGAGGCCATGGATTCTCATTTCAGAAGAGGAACAAGAGGCCACCATTGGATCCTGTCAACGCTGTGCTCTCTTACCTTTATGGCATCCTTGCCAAAGAGCTCTTCGCAGCATTGCTCGCGGTCGGCTTTGACCCTTACCTCGGCTTTTACCACCAGCCGAGGTACGGCCGCCCGGCTCTAGCCCTTGACATGATGGAGGAGTTTCGGCCGATCATTGCAGACTCAACGGCGATTGCTCTTTTCAATAAAGGAGAACTCGCTGACAAGGACTTCGCCAAGACCGGCGTAGGCATCTCCCTTAAAAGTGGGGCTAAGAGAACCGTTGTCGCGGGATATGAGCGGAGGATTCAGACGGAGATAGTCCATCCCAAATTCGGCTACAAGGTAAGCTACAGGCGAGTTCTTGAGGTTCAGGCGCGGCTCTTGGCCAGGGTCATTAATGGAGAGATAAAGGAGTATCCTGCCTTTGTCACGAGGTGAGTAGCTTGAGGGGACGAAATCGGTACGTGGTAAGCTATGATATAATGAACCCAAAACGGCTTCAAAAGGTCCATAAGACGATGAAGGGGTTCGGAGATCCTCTTCATTATTCGGTATTTAGATGCGATCTTACTCCCAAGGGGCGGGTAGAGCTGATAGCAGCGCTGACGAACCTGATTAAGCACGACGAGGACAGGGTGATGATAATCGATCTCGGTCCAGCCGACGGGACGGCGGAAGATAGAATAGAGTTTCTGGGGGTTCATAGTCCTGAAGTCCGACCGAATGCGATCATCGTATGACGCCGGAATCAGGCAGCTTTAGGGTGATCATAGCGTAATCGATATAAACCTTGAGCAAAACGTTGAGTTGTGGGATCTCTGGATAATAAGCCCCTCGCTATTCTGAGGGCCGTCCATCCAGTGGGACGGATGTTGGGACGAAGAACGTCTCATTTAATCATTAGCATTTCGAGCAACTAGGTGGTCTCCAAAACCCCGGGGGTTGCTCGAAACACCTCCGCATAGCGAAAATGCGATTTTTTTGCGCCAACTTCCTTAATGTTTTTCAAGAAGTTGATGAGGTTCTCGCAAATCGCCATTTTTTCGATAGCAGTAAAGGCCGAAAAATGGCGGCCCTATCCATGGCTGAATAGCCGTGGCCCCATTGAAACATCAATCACAATAACCGAAGAAACCCCCGCATATTCTATCCATGGCTGAATAGCCGTGGCCCCATTGAAACGCTGTCCCGAGTAGAGCACTTCTTATAAATGCCCAAACTATCCATGGCTGAATAGCCGTGGCCCCATTGAAACAACTTTGCCGTATGAGTTGACTTCTTGCCATACTGCCCTATCCATGGCTGAATAGCCATGGCCCCATTGAAACGATGATAGATGGGAGATGCGATCCGTTCATGAGGGGCTTCTCCGGAGGCCCATTGGGCCGTATGCGCCACAATGGGCCTTCGAGGGCTGATCATCTGGCCTCGGCGTGTGAGGATTTCATCGAGGTGGTACAGGCAGAAGAATTCGCACTTGTTCCGCCGCCGTTTAGCGATTGACGAGCCAGCCCCCGACCAGGGAGGCTTCGGCCCAGAAGGCCGGCATCTATGGGGCCGCGATCCGGCGATCAACTGGTGGTCTTCCGGTCGGGCATCTGCAGCTCAAATACAAAGCGCTATAGAAAGAGCTTATCCAAAATCGCGTCTCAAGAGATCTTTGATCTCATTCTCAAAGGATCTCAACGTCTTGAGATCCCTCTGCAGTATGCCGTAGATCTCCTCCAGGTTGAGATCCCAATAGACGTGAACCAGGACATTTCTTAATCCTGCCAGATCGGAGAGCTCGGCCGCCAGCTCTTCAGCGATCAATCCCGCCCGGGCAAGGATATCGAATATCTCCCGATAGGTTGCCGGCCTCTCAAGGCCTTTTTGCGATATCAGATAGGATGATACGTCTATCGCTGCAGAAACGCTCACGAGCATGGCATGCAGGATCATGTTCCTCTTATCCCTATCCGTCCTGATTGATGTCCTCTAGAGATAGCTGCTGATATCTCTCCCAGTCATTCAGCGACTCATCCAGCACTCTCAGATGCAATAATGCTCTCATCTCAGGCTCTCGCAAGGAAGGCCTTGTCCAGAGAATCGTACATATATTTCAAATCCAGGTACTCTGAGATGAGGTGGGCCTCATAATCCACTCTCCTTTCTTCATCCCTCTCCAGCATCAATATCCCCTTACAGATCACCTCATATTGGAAATAGGGAGGCGCGTAGTTCAAGATTCTAACGTCGAAATCGATTTTGGGTTCGGCTCCATGTTCGAGATCTCTCGCGATCCTTTGGGAGAACTTGAACCTCTGATAAGGGGGCATCTCCCTAGAGATATGTATGGCAATATCGATGTCTCGAAAGTCGTCTCGGTTCAGAAAGGATCCGTAGACGTAGGCAATGTCGATCTCATCGATCCGGTCGAGGATGGCGCAAATGCCTTCAAGGATTCCATCCCTATCAATTGAAGATGCCACAGCAATCTATCGCGCTCTAAGCCTGATAAGCCTTATCATCCGGTCTCTTCCGCCCCCAATCCACCCATCCCGTAGTGCGGCGAATGCCCGGCAGGCCTCCCGACCGCCTCTGAAAATGGACACGAAAGCCGCAAGCCCTCCCGTCCCGCTGCCCCTCTCCCTCCGGCTGACGAAGCTTCCCCAGGGCTGATCTCGCCCCCCGGCAGAGGCCCCGGCCCTCCTCCAGCCGTCCAAATTTCAGCAGGCGCAGCGAGGCCGACAGGGCGGCCGCTCATAAGACCTCCTGGAGATCGAGGAGGGCTTCGCGCTCAAGCTCCCAAAGCTTGTCTGAGCAGCTCAACATAAGCAAGAAGCAATAAATTTTATATTGGTATAGCGGCAAATACTATCTTCGATGGAAATGATCGAGCTTGGGAAGGCCGATCAAATCATCCGGAGATCTCTTCAAAGGGAAGTTGGACTCTTAGAGGTAAAAAAAAGGATAACGGATGACGAGATCAAGGATTTCGAGCGAAAATACGGGATCGATTCGAACGAATTCCTACAGCAGTTCGAGCAGGGCAGGCTAGGAGACTCTCAGGATCTCTTTGAATGGTGGGGATTGCTTAGAGGGCGGGCCGTAATCGAAGAGGAGCTAAGGAAGGCAAGAATGGTGCTTTCTATTTGATTTCAGATTATTTTAAAGAGATTGATCTTCGGTTAAGCAACTCATCGATAGTAGCCGATAAAGTAGCTGATTTTCGGGAGTTCAGCTCCGAGGAGGGCATGCTTCGGGGTAGGCTGCTGTTTATCGATGGATCAGTTCTCGAGTTTATGGAATATCTTCAGGGAGAGGCTCGATTGAAATACAGGTTTCATTTGATGAATAGACAAGGCGAGATCCTATTCAGATATGATAATGCTCCTCATCACGATCTTTCAACTTTTCCGCACCATAAGCATATTCCAAATGGAATAGTCGAATCCAAAGAGAAGGGCATTCTGGATATTCTGGACGAAGTGGAGATGCTTGTGGTTGAGTTTAAACCATAAGCGCTGATCCAATTCTATTTTCAATATTATTTATAATGTTATATTTTATGATGATAGATGCGGCAAGCGGAAAGCGATCTGAAAATGGGAGGATCCTCAACCGGCCCCCCGACCCCGCCAGAGAAGAGGTGCCAAAAGCCGTGCGCGCCGCGAGCCCATCTCCCGCCTGTCGCTCTCCCTCAGGCTGACGTAACTCCCCCAGGTCGGATCCTGTCCAGCCTCATCCTTCCGCTCGAAATCCCCCCATCCCGTAGTGGCAGCCGTATCCAACCGCCACCGGCCCCTCGACTGCGTCGGGAAAGAGGATCCGAAACCCGCATGCCCCATAGCCCCGCTTGCCTCCGCCGATCCCCCTTCGCCTGACGAAGCTTTCCAATGGCACCTCCTGCCCGCCGATGGTGGCGGAAGGAGCGGCCTCGACCGCCTCCGGCGCTGGAAAGCCGGAAAGATCGAGCAGCCGGAGAAGCTCGTGCTCCGGAGAGCCGATCCAGCGACCGAGAGCGTCGCACTTCGCCGCGCCCTACTTAACGTTGCGGTCTGCCATCTCCCAAGGCTCGAAGAGAAGTCTATTTGTACAGCTTGCTGCAATAATGATGCTTCATGGGCGGATCGGATGGGGGAGAAGCCCCGCCGGAAGAGCGGTCTTATGGCATGGATTACGAGGATTCTAGCAAGTGGTCATATGGCCCAACCTCGAAGCCGACGGCATGGCAGTTTTACGGCATTGAGTGTGGGAGTCGAGCGGCAGGGGCCGGGCCTCATGACATCGGGCCGGACTTAAAGCCCCTAAATCGGCGGGGGCGCTGGTGGAGGACATGGGGATACATCTTCCGCCGTCATGGTATACAGATCTTCATATTCATACCATTCATGGCTATCCTCCTCTACATCACGCGTGCCTGGGAGGAGCTTAGCTTTCCGTGGCAGCTTCTGAATGCGACTGCGGCCTTGCCGGTCGCCGCTCCCACAAGCTTGGTCGACTATATCGGTCGCTGGCAGACGTATCTGGCTGTTGGAACCCTTCTCGTCGCAATCTCCATCTGGTACGGGAGGATCCGCGACGAATGGGAGAACACCCGGCCGAAGAGGATGAGCGTCTTCTTCTTCATGGATGACAAGCCTCACGTTGTCATCCGCTACGTCTGGCTGGCAGATGCTGGAGACATGCGCGCCTGGGGGCAGCAGGTCGCAAGGCAGGCGGTCCATGGTCAGCAACTCGACTTCAGCCCGGATATAGAGGCCCGGACGAGCCTTGAGAAATGGACGAACGGAGATCCCTTCATGCACTATGCTGTCTGCTTCAAGCTAACCGGGCTAAACGACTATCTTAGGAAGAACCAGGGCATCTGCCGGTATCAGAACCTGGCAGCCGGCTTCAAGGATGTCCAATCCATACCGTTGGAGAAGGTAGCAAGACTCCGGGCCGTCTCCGAATGGAAGCTGGCCTCCAAGAGCTGATTCGGCGGCAGAGGGGATGGGCCGTGACCCTCGAAAAGCCATATTCCGGCCCGGCCGAGAGAATTAGATCAAATTTTGAAGTAGGTGCGGCAAGGCTGTGTCGCGAAATTGCTGTAATCGAGCCGATTCTTCGAAGAAGTTTGGTGGACACAAATGACCCTGATATACGACGGAAGTGCCCAGACCCGGACTCGAACCGGGGACATTCAGATCTTCAGTCTGACGCTCTCCCAACTGAGCTACCTGGGCATTGATGGTGGGCCCGATGCGATTCGAACGCATGACCTCCGCCATGTCAAGGCGACGTCATAACCAGCTAGACCACGAGCCCGCGCCACTCCTCCTGCATCCTTTTGGCTCTTAAACCCTTCGGTTAGGAAGGCCCGGGAGGGATTAGGAGGTCCTTAGGCGGACCTCCTTGTGGTACTCGTCGAGGGACTTTATGGTGATCTCACCAAGCTTCGCCCTGACGATGGCCTCAGCCGCAGCCTTGGCTGCCTGGACCGTCGTGATGTAGGGAACATCGTAGTCGACGGCGTTCCGCCTGATCTCGAAGCCGTCCTTTACCGACTGCTTAGTAGTCGGCGTGTTGATGATCAGCTTGACCTGCCCATTTCTCATGTAGTCGAGGACGTTTGGGCTTCCGTTGTATATCTTCTTCACCTGCTCGACAGGGATGTTCCTCGACCTGAGAAACTCGGCGGTGCCGTCGGTTGCAATGATCGAGAGGCCTGATCTTGCGAGCTTCAGGGCATCCTCGGCGATTCTTTCCTTGTCCTCGTCGCGGACCGAGATGAAGACGATCCCATCGAGGGGAAGCGTGTTCTCCGCGCTTATCTCGGCCTTGAAGAAGGCGAGCCCCATGTTGTAGTCGATCCCCATCACTTCACCGGTCGATCGCATCTCGGGCCCCAGGAGCACATCGGCGCCTGGAAGCTTGTCGAAGGGGAGGAGGACCTCCTTGACCGAGACGTAGGGGAGGACCGGCTCCTCGGTTGTGCCGAGCTCTTCTAGCGTCCTTCCCGCCATCACGCTTGCAGCGATCTTTGCAAGCGGCAGGCCAACGCTCTTCGAGACGAAGGGGATTGTCCGGCTGGAGCGGGGGTTCGCCTCGAGGACGTAGACCTCGCCGTCCTTGTAGGCCATCTGCAGGTTCACTATCCCGACGACGCCCAGGCCCAAGGCAATCTCCCTCACATACCTCCTCACGGTATCGAGCACCTCGTGGGAGAGCGTCTGTGTGGGAATGACGCAAGCGCTGTCGCCGGAGTGGATTCCGGCCTCCTCGATATGCTCCATTATGGCGCCTATGAGGACGTCTTTTCCATCGCATACGGCATCGACATCGATCTCGATAGCGTTCTGGAGGAAGTCGTCGATCAGCACCGGATGCTCCCTCGATACCCGGACTGCCTCTCGCATGTACACGTCGAGGCCTGTCTCGTCGAGGACGATCTCCATCGCCCTTCCTCCAAGGACGTAGCTGGGCCGGACGAGCACGGGATAGCCGATCTTGCTTGCTACTGCCTTTGCCTCCTTTGCGGAGTATGCGATTCCCGCCTTCGGCTGAGGTATATCGAGGCGAGTCATGAGATCGTTGAAGCGCTCCCGATCCTCAGCCATATCGATGCTGTCGGGAGACGTTCCGAGGATCAACGTGTTGAGGCCACGACGCTTGATCTCCCTCTCGAGCGGGAGAGCGAGGTTTACGGCAGTCTGCCCGCCGAACTGGACCATGACGCCGTAGTAGCGCTCCTTCTCGATGATGTTCATCACATCCTCGAGCGTTACGGGCTCGAAGAATAGCTTGTCGGATGTGTCGTAGTCGGTGGAGACCGTCTCTGGGTTGTTGTTGACGATATGAGCCTCAATGCCTTGCTCCCTCAAAGCCATCACAGCATGGACCGTGCAGTAGTCGAACTCTATCCCTTGTCCGATCCTAATCGGCCCTGACCCCAGTATGAGGACCTTCTTCCTGTCCGTCGGAGCAAGCTCGCACTCGCCCTCGTATGAGGAGTAATAATAAGGGGTCTTTGCCTCGAACTCGGCTGCACACGTATCCACCATCTTGAATGTCGGAAGGATTCCTGACGCTATTCGCAGATCGCATATCTCCTCCCACTTTCGGCCGGTGATCATCGCTATCCGCTCGTCGGTGAATCCCATCCGCTTCGCCCTTCGGAGGAGATCTGTTGAGAGATCAAACTTCAGCTCATCCTCCATTCCAATGATGCCCTCGATCCTCCTGATGAAGTATGGATCGATGCCGGTTAAAGAGGAGATCTCTGAGACAGCAAACCCCCGCCGGAGAGCGATGTATATCGCAAATAGCCGCTCGTCTGTCGGCACCCTCAATAGCTCTCTTACCTCGCTATCGGTCCAGGTGGTGTACTTGCCCTCGAACCCAAGGTCCATGTCGATGTCCAGCGAGCGAATCGCCTTCATCAAGGCCTCCTCGTAGCTCCTGCCAATCGCCATCACCTCTCCGGTCGACTTCATGGAGGTCGTAAGCGTCTTGTCCGCCTTGACGAACTTGTCGAAGGGCCACCGTGGGATCTTGATCACCACATAGTCAACCGCAGGCTCGAATGAGGCCGGCGTCTCCTTGGTCACATCGTTTCTTATCTCGTCAAGCGTCATCCCTATGGCGATCTTTGCTGTCACGCGGGCAATCGGGTATCCGGTTGCCTTCGATGCGAGTGCTGAAGAGCGCGATACGCGGGGATTGACCTCGATCACCCTGTAATCCTCGCCCTTTACTGCAAACTGGATGTTGCAGCCGCCTTCGATCCCGAGAGTGCGGATGATGTTGATGGCTGACGACCGAAGCATCTGGATCTGATCATCGGAGAGGGTCTGGATGGGGGTTGCAACGATCGACTCGCCCGTGTGGATGCCCATGGGATCCATATTCTCCATGTTGCAGATGGTGATACATGTGTTATTGGAGTCCCGCATAACCTCGTACTCGACCTCGGTCCACCCGAGGACGCTCTCCTCAAGGAGCACCTGTTGTATCCTGGACTTCTTGAGACCCAGCTCGCATATGCGGACGAGGTCCTCCTCGGTCCTGGCAACGCCTCCACCACTTCCTCCAAGGGTATATGCGGGCCTTACGATCAACGGAAGGCCGAGAAGGGAGATTGCACGAACTGCCCCCTCTAGCGAGTTGACGGCAACGCTTCGGGGAACTGGCTCGTTCACCCTCTCCATCGCCTTCTTGAAGAGGTCCCTGTCCTCGGCCACCTGGATCGAGCCAACCGAGGTTCCAAGCACCTCGACGTTGAACTTATCGAGAACTCCCATCTCGGCGAGCTCCGATGTTATGTTGAGACCGGTCTGGCCTCCGATTCCGGCGATTATGCCGTCGGGACGCTCCTTCTCGATGATCTTTGCAACGATCTCGGGAACCAGCGGCTCTATGTAGATCTTGTCAGCCATCTCCGGATCGGTCATGATGGTTGCAGGGTTCGAGTTGACGAGGACGACCTCGATCCCCTCCTCCCGGAGCGACTTGCATGCCTGTGATCCTGAGAAGTCGAACTCTGCCGCCTGGCCGATCTGTATCGGGCCGGATCCTATCAAGAGCACCTTATGGATATCCTGGCGCTTTGGCATGGACGATTCACCTCCCTCCCCTGCAATGCGCACCCATCCTCGCTTCCACTGCCCTGAAGAAGGGATCCTCGGTACATAGAGGACCTGGATGGGCCTCTGGATGATACTGAACTGCGAGGATATCGAGGTAGTCGCTCTTCATACCCTCGACCGTTCCGTCGTTTGCGTTTATCTGGGTTATAGAAAGGTCCGTTCCCTCGAGGGAGTCGGGAACGACTGCGAAGTTATGGTTCTGGGATGTGATGTAGACGATCCCGCAGGCGAGGTCCTTTACAGGCTGATTGCCGCCGTGATGGCCGAACTTCAGCTTATAGGTCCTAGCACCGAGAGCAAGCGATATCACCTGGTGGCCGAGGCATATCCCGAATATCGGAAGCTCACCGGCAAAGCTCTTCACAGCGGCGATGGCGTCAATCGCTCGCTCAGGGTCGCCCGGGCCGTTTGAGAGGAAGAGCCCCTCGGGCGATAAGGCATCGATCTCCTCGATGCTGGTGCTTGCAGGGACGACATGGATGTCGAATCCCCTCCGGCTGAGGCTCTCGAGTATATGCCTCTTTATCCCAAGGTCGATTACGACGATTCCTGGACCCGGGCCCGCTATATGGTAGGGCTGCTTGCACGTGACCTCGCTTATGAGGTCGAGCGAGGATATGGGCGCTTCTTCGCGGGCCATCCTCACCACATCGGCATCCTCGCCGACGGCGAGAGTTGCCCGCATGGATCCAAGCTCCCTGATCTTTATGGTGAGCATCCTGGTATCGAGCCCATATATCCCTGGCCGGCCCTCCTCCTCCAGGAACTGCGATATGCTCTTCTTGGATCGATGTTGTGTGGGATGATTCCAGATCTCCTTGCAGATAAGGGCCTTGGCCCTCATGTGATCGGACTGGAAGTTGTCGCCGCTGACGCCATAGTTGCCCATCAGCGGATAGGTGAACATCAAAAGCTGTCCATTGTAGGAAGGATCTGTGAGTGCCTCCTCATAACCGGACATGATGGTGGTGAAAACGAGCTCTCCGGAATGGATGCCAGGCGCACCAAAACCGTTACCTGCAAGCCTGGTTCCGTCCTCTAACCCTAAGACCCCAATCATAGTATCGCCTCCCCAAAGAGCGAGGTCATCTAAATACGTTTCGATAATCTCGTTGCCTGCGGAATTGTGCGAGCATCCAATCATGGTCATCCGGAGAGATGTCGAAGGAAGTCGGAGAAAGTCGGAGGAGACAGCCGGTGTCATCAGCTATTTTAAGTACGATACAGATAGACCGGCCATATGGATCTTTCGATCGAGGTCATCAGGAGTCCTGAGTTCAGGCAGGTATACGCCATAGGGGCCATTGGAGGTCATAGCCCCTACGACTTTCGCATAGCCTTCTATAACGACTCTCCAAAGATATTCTCCGAGGGGGGAAAGACCCTCAATGCGATGGAGCGGACGATGGAGACGGAGATCATACTCTCTCCCCTGGCGGCAAAGGAGCTATCGGAGTGGCTGAACAACCACATCAAAGACTACGAGAAGACCTTCGGGGAGATTACGAGGCGGGGAAAGGCCCCGGAGAAGGAACAGTCATCCCCCATCCAGGGATATATGTGAGGACGTCCCATGAAAAGCAAAGAGAGGGTGATCCTCCTCAAGGGAGTTGACCGGATCAGAAGGGGCCAGTACACCGAGGCTCTGGAGCAGTTCGACCGGGTCTTGGAGTTGGATGCCGAGAGCTTCGATGCCTGGAACAACAAGGGGGTGGCCTACTTCAAGATGGGTGAGGGAGATAAGGCCATCGAATGCTACGAGCGCTCGCTTGAGATCAACCCCGATAACCTGGACCCTTTGAGGAACATAGCATTCGTCTTAGGATCGCAGTCCCGGTTCCAGGAAGCGATCGATATTTACGATGAGATCCTGGCGAGGGGGGGCGATGTCGGCGACATGGAGGCCAAGGCGACGAACCTCGTAGGACTCGATAGGTTTGAGGAGGCGCTTGAGATCCTCGTGACAGCTGCAAGAATTAAACCCTCACCACACCTCGATGATTTGATAGAGATGCTGATGGGCGTATTGGCTGGCCGACGATCAGAGGAGCAGGAGGAAGTCGTTGAGCAGGAGCGCCCTGAAGATCGAGATGAAAGTGATATATCCTCGAAGCGCTAATTGTATAGATGTCCAACGGGGAATTAGGTGGTTTGGGTGAAGGGTTTCATAATGATAGACGTCGAGCCTGGCTTCGAGAAGTCGGTATTCGATGCCCTCACCAGGATTAAGGGGGTTCGCGAGGTGGTCCCGGTCTATGGGGAGAACGACTTCATAGCCATCACCGAGGTGGGGAGCGTATCGGATTTGAACATGGCCGTGCTCGAAGTCCGCGATATCGATGGGGTCGCCAAGACCCAGACGATTCTGGGGATGGAGTTGAAGTTCTAGCGAGAGGGCTGATCTGCCATCCGAATCGATAAAACCTCCGGCGGCAAAGCGCCCATGCTCGCCGTCTACCTAGCGGTCTTCGTGGCGGTCCTTGGATTCTCCTTGATTGCCCCCATCTTCCCCCTGTACGTGCGGGGCCTCGGGGCATCGTATACGCTGCTTGGCGTAGTCATTTCCACCTACGGGGCAGTCCAGCTGGTAACGCAGATCCCTTCAGGCCGCCTATCCGATTCCTTTGGTCGTCGCAGACTCATACTTGCAGGGATCGTGATCTTCGGGCTGATGCCCCCCCTCTACCTGTACGCCAAGGATGCCACATTTCTCATCCTTGTCAGGGCGATCGGCGGGATAGGGGCCTCCCTCGTCTGGCCCTCGGCCATGGCGCTTGCCATCGATCATGCGGATCGCGGCACGAGGGGAAAGGCCATGGGCTGGTACAACGCCGCCTTCTACTCGGCGCTTGCGGTCGGCCCTGTGATGGGGGGTGCGCTCTACGATAGGCTCGGCCTTGCCGCGCCTTTCTACTTCTGGACGCTTTTATCAGCCCTCTCGTTCGTCCTCGTGCTGGTCCTGGTCAAGGATCCGCCCAAGATCCAAACGCCCTCAGTTGACCGATCCCGTTCTCCGTCGGGAAGGCTGATCCAGGACGGCTTTAAACCTACGTTCCTCGCCTGCTGTGGAGTCGTCGTCTGGACAGGGGTTGTTGGCGGATTCAATGTAACGCTGCTTCCCGAGTTCGCATTGAGGCTCGGCTTTTCCACCATCGAGATCGGCCTCCTTTACATGGCCTTTGCAGGAAGCAACGCCATATCTGCGATCTACTTTGGAGGCCGGGCCGATCAAGGTAGCAGAAAGATCCTCATAATCGCAGGATCGGTGACAGGCGTGGTCTCCTTCCTGTTTCTGAGGTTCGTGGAGGGGACGGTTCCAGTCATGCTTCTCCTCGCCTGCCTCGGCCTTGGATCCGGGATGAGCAATCCCGCGGCCGCTGCGGTTATCGCAGACGTGACCACACCAACCCGTCGCGGCGAGATCTTCGGCATCTTTAACACAGCCCGAATGGTCGGCGTGGTAGTCGGGCCAATGGTCGCCGGCCTGACCGCCGATGCCTATGGCATCAACGGCTCACTCGCCGCCTTTCTTGCAATCGGCCTCGTCATCGCCGCGGGCACCCTCGCGCTACGCGAGCCTCCACCTCCATAAGACCGAAATAGATATGAATCTAATAAAGGGAGATCTAGATGGCATGGCAAAGCCAACATCCTTCATGGAGCAGTATAAGGCCATCAGGGCCGAATGCAAGGACGCCTTGCTCCTCTTTCGGATGGGCGACTTCTACGAGACGTTCGGGGAAGATGCCATAACCGCTGCAAGGGAACTCAACATTACGTTGACCGCCCGCGGCAAGGACGATTCCGGAAATAAGATTCCCCTTGCGGGCATCCCCTACCATGCCCTCGACGCCTATCTGGGAAAGCTCGTCAAGGCCGGACACAAGGTGGCCATATGCGAGCAGCTGGAGGACCCAAAGAAGGCCCGCGGGATTGTGCAAAGAGGCATCACGAGGATAGTGACACCCGGCACGATCATGGAGCCCTCCATGCTCGACGAGGGATGTAACAACTACCTGGCAGCGGTCCTGCAAGAGGGAGAGGCATTAGGCCTCGCGCTTGCAGACGTCTCCACCGGCGAGTTCATGGCGCGCGAGCTTGCAAGCGCGGGAGATGCCCTATCCTCAGAGCTTGCCAAGTTCAGGCCATCAGAGATACTTCATCCGGCCTCCCTCAAGGGGAGACCTCTGGAGGCGATCGAGGGGGCAAGGGCGGCGGTCCAGGCATTCTCCGATGACGCCTTCTCCAAGGAGGCGGCGGGGGCAGCCCTAGAGAGACAGTTCGGCGAGGGATGGGCCGCTTCATCGACGCATACAGCGCTTGCCTTGCGGGCGGCAGGAGCAGTGCTCAATTATCTTCATGAGACCTATCTTGATGCCATCGGCCATATATCCGATCTTAAGCCCTATCTATCAGGGGAGGCCATGGTCCTCGACGAGGTCACATTAAGAAACCTGGAGATCTTCCGCAACATCAGGGATCGGTCCGCCAAGGGCTCCCTGCTCGAGTTCCTGGACAGGACCGAGACCGCCGTGGGGTCGAGGACGCTTCAGAGATGGCTCGCTCTCCCCACCCTCTCGTTGGAAGTGATAGGAGGGCGACTGAATGCAGTCGAGGAGCTGATCGCAAGCACCCTCGTTCGTGAAGAGCTGAAGTCTGCCCTCGACGGCGCAGGAGACCTGGAGCGTCTGATGGGGCGCATCTCCTGCAAGAGCGCTAACCCAAAGGACCTCGTCGCCCTTAAGAACACGCTCCTTCGCCTGCCGCAGATCTGCAGGAGCCTCGAATCCTCCGAATCGGATCTCCTAATCGATCTCAGAGAGGAGCTGGATCCAACTTCCTTGGACGATGTCGTCGACCTGCTAGAGAGGGCAATCTCCCCAGATCCTCCCTCCTCCGCCAAGGAGGGAGGCGCAATCAGGGAAGGATTCGACCAGGAGCTCGACCGGCTGAGGGTTGCCTTGAGGGACGGTCGGTCGTGGATAAGCGACCTCGAGGCCAAGGAGAGAGAGGCGACGTTGATCAAGTCGCTCAAGGTTGGATACAACAACGTCTTTGGCTACTTCTTCGAGGTGACGAAGCCAAACCTCTCAGATGTCCCCGACCGCTACATTCGCAAGCAAACCCTCTCAAACGCCGAGCGGTTCATCACTCCGGAGCTCAAGGAGATGGAGGACCAGGTCCTCTCAGCCCAGGAACGCTCCATCGCTCTGGAACAAGACCTCTTCTCGAGCGTGCGCTTTGAGATTGCAACGTCGAGCCGGGATGTCCAGCGCCTGGCTCGCGCCATGGGGGTGCTCGACGTCCTCCTCTCCTTGGCCACGGTTGCCCTCGACCGCGGCTTCGTCAAGCCGAGAATCGATCGAGGTGGAGGCATCACTCTCCGGGAGTCTCGTCATCCCGTGCTCGACCTTGCCATGAGAGGAGGATTCGTCCCCAACGACGTCCACCTTGATCGAGAGAAGAGGTTCATGATGCTCACAGGGCCAAACATGGCCGGAAAGTCCACCTACATGAGACAGGTCGCCCTCTCGGCCATCATGGCCCAGATGGGCTCCTTCGTCCCCGCATCCTTCGCCTCGATCGGCCTTGTGGATCGGATCTTCACACGGGTGGGCGCCTACGACGACCTGGTCGCCGGCCAGAGCACCTTCATGGTGGAGATGACAGAGCTTGCAAACATCCTGAACTCCGCCACAGCCGACAGCCTCATACTCCTCGATGAGATAGGACGGGGCACGAGCACGTTCGATGGACTCAGCATCGCCTGGGCGATGACGGAGTACATCCACTCCACGATTAAGGCGAAGTCGATCTTCGCTACGCACTACCACCAGCTCACACAGCTCGCGAACAAGCTTCCTGGAATCGTGAACTATAACATGGCGGTGAAGGAGGAGAAGGGGTCGATCGTCTTCCTAAGGGCGGTCGTTCCAGGGGCATCCGACAAGAGCTATGGAATCCATGTGGCAAAGCTTGCAGGCGTCCCCAACCAGGTGGTCAAGAGGGCAAACGAGATCCTATCGGAGATCGAGCGAGAGATGGTCCTAGACTGCCAAACAAGATCCAAGGCCAATCGATACACTCAGCTGATCTTCTTCGATGAGGGCATGGCCGCCGGACCCGATCCATCACCAGAAGACCCATTGCTCGAGAAGATTCGTTGCGTCAACCTCGACGCCATGACACCGATGGAAGCCCTGAACACGCTATCCGAGTACCAGAAGGCCCTCAAGAAGAGATGAGCTGCAGATGAGTGATATAAAGGTCCTCGACGATGAATCCATCAACAAGATCGCAGCCGGAGAGGTGATCGAGCGCCCATTCTCCGTTGTGAAGGAGCTCGTGGAGAACTCGATCGATGCCGACGCAACATCGATCCTCATCGAGGTGGAGGATGGTGGAAAGAGCCTGATAAGTGTTGTCGACGACGGCTGCGGGATCGCTCGAGAGGATCTCCCCCTCGCATTTGAAAGGCATGCAACGTCGAAGATAAGGGCGGCCGAGGATCTCGATTCCATAAGCACGCTCGGCTTTCGGGGAGAGGCGCTCTCTGCAATCGCAAGCGTCTCGCGCTCTGTGGAGGTATTCACAAAGACCAGGGACGCAAGAAGCGGCTCATTCCAGAGGATCGAAAACGGCCACATGGAGAGAGGTGAAGCAGGGTCCCCGCTCGGGACGAAAATCGTTGTAAGCGGGCTCTTCCACAACCTGCCTGCAAGGCGTAAGCATCTGCGCTCGGCCGGATGGGAGCTTGCCCGCATTACAGAGCTCGTAACGGAGCTTGCAATAATCAACCATGGGATATCGTTCGAGCTCTTCTCGGGCAAGCGGACGATCTTCAAGTCTGCGCGTTCCCCCAGCTGGGACGATGTCCTCGCAAGAACGCTCGGCCTGGATGCCTTCAAGGGCCTCCTCCCCCTGGAGGCCGATGCAGCCGGATTCAGGATCAAGGGGATGGTTGGAAACCATCTGCTCACCCGCTCGAGCCCCGACTGGGTGCTCATATACGTAAACGGCCGCCCGGTCTCGTCGCGGCCGATCCAGGCAGCGCTAAGGGAGGCCTATCGCGGATTGATCCCGAGAAGCAAAAGCCCCATCGCCATCATCTCGATCGAGATCGACCCTCGATGGATAGATGTGAACGTCCATCCGACCAAGAGAGAGGTACGCTTCCTCCGAGAGGAGGAGGTGATCGAGGCGGTGAGGGCAATCGTATCCTCTGCCCTCAAGAGAGGCCCATCGGCTACGCCAGAAGAACGGCTTCGTCCTCTGGGATGGCGAGAGCCCCCCGGTTTGCGCCGGGAGCTGGATATGGCCTTCATCGAGATGGAGGATGATATCCACTCCCATGGCGAGCAAAGCACGCTTCCCCTGGAGGGTGTGGACGACCGCCTGCAGGCAATCCTCCCAGGGCAACGCATCCTGGGCCAGGTCATGGACCTCTACATCGTAGCCGAGGGGAAAGATGGACTTCTGCTCATAGATCAACATGCGGCAGCCGAACGCATAAGCTATGAGGCGATATCTCGAAGGATCGAGGAGTCGCACATCTCCCAGGAGCTGATCGTGCCGGTCGCAATCGAGCTCTCTTCCAAGGAGCAGGTTCTCCTGGAGACCTATAAGCCGCTCCTCGTTGAGATGGGCTTCTCGATCCAGCCCTTTGGCGGACGCGCCCATCAGGTGAGGGCGGTTCCGGCAACGGGATCCCACCTAGAGAGACCTCAAGCGATCCACGATCTCCTGCTCGATCTCTTCGCCCTGGGCAAGGCCTCCAAAGGCTCCACTATCAGGGAGGAGGCAATCAAGCTGCTCGCCTGCAGGGGGTCGATCAAGGCAGGAGAGAAGCTCTCCATCGTTGATATGCGCAGGCTTCTGCATGACCTCCTTTCTTGCAACAATCCCCTCACTTGCCCCCACGGAAGGCCTACTATGATCACCGTCTCAGCGGAGCAGCTCGAGAAGATCTTCAACCGTAGATGATGGTGGCAGTCGGGAATCGCTTTTATCCCCGAAAGCCAGATCATACAGACATGGATCTCGAAGGGTATGCAAAGAGGGGTCTCGCCCGAGGCGATGGGCAGATCAAAGAGAAGCTTGTGGCCATGATCAGGGAGGTCAAGGATATCGCTCCAAAGAGGGCAGATGCCCTGGCAGAAGCGGTCCTACAGGAGGCGGTTGCCACATTGCATCCCAGGGGAGAGGTATTCGAGCTGCATGAGGAAGGGGTGACCATGGGGGACTTCGGCGTGGGCTCTCGCGGCCTTGGAGACTTCTACGCCCACACCAAGATCGCCGAGGTGATCGGGAAGACCTCGGCGGTCGTGGACTCGGGAGAGCTCGATGATTCAGGCGTCGTCAAGGCTGGAGGCAAGTATATAGTCCTCACAGTCGACGGCATGCACTCGAGGCTCAGCGACTACCCCTTCCTCGCAGGCTTTCACGTAACCCGCGCAGCTTTAAGGGACATATACGTCATGGGATCCCGGCCAGTCGCCCTCTTCTCCGACGTCCACCTGGCAGATGACGGGGACCTCTCCCGTCTATTCGACCACATTGCGGGGATCGCCGCCGTCTCGGACCTTGTAGGAGTCCCCTTGATCACGGGGAGCACTCTTAGAATCGGCGGGGATATGGTGATAGGCGACCGGCTCACAGGCTGCGTGGGGGCGGTGGGCGTTGCGGATCGATTGACCCCGAGAAAGGATGCCAGAGCAGGCGACATAATAATGATGAGCGAGGGTGCCGGCGGTGGCACCATATGTGCAGCAGCTCTCTACTACGATATGCACGAGGTAGTCTCCGAGACGCTGAATATCAAGTTCCTGGAGGCAGCTTCCGCCTTGGTCGAGGAGGAGCATGAGATCCATGCCATGACCGATGTCACCAACGGGGGGATCAGGGGAGATGCCTTGGAGATCTCGCACACCGCTGGCGTAAAGCTCGTCTTCGAGGAGGAGAGGATGCGCCGCCTCGTCAACCCCAGGGTGAAGGAGATGCTCGACGAGCTCTCGATCGACTACCTAGGCGTCTCCATCGACGCCCTATTGGTGATAGCTCCGGAAGAGGCAGCGGCCGAGATCCTTCGGACAGTGAGGGGGACTGGAGTTGCGATGGACGTGATCGGCCGTGTAGTGGAGGGGCATGGAACGGCCTTGATCGAGGACGGATGCGAGAAGGAGTTCGTCCCGCGGTTTCGGGAGTCTGCCTACACCCCCATCAAGAAGGCAGTTGGAGAAGGGGCGGAGAGGGATTTCGAGGAGATGAGGGCAAAGGTGGACCAGGCAGCCTTGAGGGCCGCTGAAAAGAAGGCGAAGTTCGTGGACCAAATTAGGAAACATAATAGTAATTTTACTTATGAAAACGCCGGACACATAGACTAAAACGTGCTCTGTCAAGGCTCAACGATTTATTTAACCTAAATAAACTATTTATAGGATAAGAGACTCTTTCAGAACATAAGGGGAAATAAAAGGGAGTAGATCGCATGAAGGAGTCTTCAGTATTGAGGTTCGATGAGAGGGACCTCGAGGTAGTTGAAACCCTGCGCAACCTGGGGGTTCCAAGGAAGGTGTCTAGCATGCTTGCCTTTCTCGCCAATGTGGACGAGGCTACCTCCAGGGATATAGAGAGGGCGTCTGACCTGAGACAGCCGGAGGTGAGCATAGCCCTTCGTACGCTGCGCCGGAACCGTTGGGTGAAGGAGCGCATATGCAAGAGCAACGGCTCCGGCCGACCCACAAAGGTATACCGGCTCGCCCAGCCCATTGAACAGATCCTGGAACACTATGAAGAGGAGAAGCTACAAGAGGCCAACAAAGCTATGGAGAACATACAGAAGCTGAGGGGCTTGCTTGCTCACGCTGAGTCAATCTGAGGCTTCTCCCCTCATAATTTTATCCGCGAGATCCAGTCAGGTTATGGCTGCAATCGTGCGCGTTGCTAGCAACTGCGCTTCCCATCTCTAGGAATCTCTACACCTCATCGAGCTCTTGCCGGTCATCTCATGATCGAGAAATTCGAGATGCAAAGATTTTTCAAGGTCTGCGAAGGCTTATAAGCCATCAGTACGTAGATATATTTTCGTCCACGCTGGCCCGATAAAGAGGTCCTTCCCAGAGGAAGGGCGCAAGTGGTGATCTATTGGTAGCAATTGATGAGCTGATACACAGGGCGTACCTCTGCAAGCTTGTCGGGGAAAATGGCCTAATGATTGTGGAGAGCATGCCAGAGGAAGAGGTCACGGACGAGTTCCTGGCGGAGAAGACTGCGATCAGCCTCAACACGGTGAGGAGAACGCTCTATCTGCTCTACGAACATCGGCTGGCCATATACAGGAGGAAGAGAGACCCCGATAGCGGCTGGCTTACATATCTCTGGAGGCTCTGTCCGGAGAACCTCGAGAAGGCCATGTATGCAGAGGCGCGTCGATTGATTAGCAAGCTCGATGAGCGGCTTGCATATGAGAAGAACAACATATTCTATGCATGCGTGGCCGGATGTGCCCGCTTCGTCTTCGAGGAGGCAAGCGAGGCCAACTTCGTCTGCCCTTTCTGCGAAGGGAGCCTTGAGTTCCTTGACAACGGCAAGATCGTGGAATGCATAGAGCAGAAGATGACGGGGCTGGAGTCCGCGCTCCAGCACTGAGATCCTCCCCGCCTTAGGGACTATAACGCAATAACCACTTTATATAAATATATTAGCATAACTACAATATAGCCCAAGCTTACCGGTTTCTAGCAATATCCGCTCACATATCCGCTTAGGTTATTTCGGTGCAATTCCTTAGAGGTTATCCGGCTTTTTTCCCAGCACCGCCACCCACCACCATCGGCCCATATCCACCAGGTCGCGGGAGAACGCCCCGGAGAGCCTGTATTCCCCCCCTCGATTGCTGATAAGCCCTGCTCCAAGGAGCTTGTTCCTCATGGCGTAGAATGCCGATCTGCCCACATCCAGATCCTCCATAATAAGCTTCCATTCCCTGGTCTTTAGCGGGTTCCCGCTCATCTGTCGCTCCTCGACCATTCCCAAAAACTCCCTGCCACGGCTCGCGGTCGTCTCGTCCTGAAACAGTCGCAACATCAGCTCGTGATAGGGGTCCCTCGATTGGCTCACCATATGCTCGGCCTTGGAGCGCACCTTCAGCGTAGTTGCCGTACGCGGAGCATTCTTTACCGTGGTCATGCCTTGGAAAGCGCCCCACTGACTGCGTATCTGGCGATCTCGGCGTACTCTTCCCTGAGTACATAGACGATAGGCGACCGATAGGACGACCTATGCGCCCGAAGAAGCCCCAGGCTGGAGCAGATATAGCCGATGAGGGACGCGACCACTCTCCTGGAGACGGCGAATCTCTCCTTGACGGAGCAATGCAGTGAGGCGACGGTGATCTCACCGGCCTCCAGTATCTGCTGAATGACGAACCTCCTTAGACCGTCCTGGTCCTGGTCCAGAAACCTGATCAGTCTCTTCCGTATCTCGGGCTCCGATGGCTTCATCATAGCTACCCCCTCTATCCATCCCTTTTATATCCTCATACTTAGGTAATCTTTACAATATAAGCCTTATCATTCTAACGCGTTCAAAGGCCTAATCGCGATGCAATGAACTTGAATTACTGTATTTAATTTTATATTCTTATTTTAAAAGCCTTATCGAAGATCTTCCCCCAACCCCTTCCCAAATGTGGCGGAAGCTCAGAGCATTGGAGCCTCGGGATCTTCCGATGATCGTGGGCAGTCGAGTAGAATGCCTCCAGGCAAGCTTAATTAGGTCGGCTGGCGATTCTCGTCTCCATGCTTCCCCTGATCATCCTCTGGATCGTGATCATAAGCGCATTCACCCTCTTTGGGTCATGGTATGCCCGAAGGTATGACCGCTCCGACGCCCTCTTCGGCCTCTATGTGGCATTCGGCATATTCGCAAACATCGCAGCGACCAAGACCGCGGCCTTCGACCTCTGGTTCTCGACCTTCTATGCCCCTGCGGTCATACTCATCTTCGGCGTGACCTTCCTCATCACGGATATCGTGAACGAGCGCTTCGGCCTTGCCGAGACGAGAAGGATGATCCTCATAGCCCTCCTATCCCAAGTCGTCATCTCCCTCTTCGCCTGGCTCGTGCTGGCCCTTCCGGTAGCGCCTTTTTATATGGACCAGGCATCGCTCGAGAGCGTCCTCGGCCAGGTGCCGCGAATAGTCTTTGCCTCCTGGGTGGCCTTCCTTGCAAGCGAGAACCTGGATGCATACATATTCTCATGGTTCAAGGCAAGAACAGGCGGCCGCCATCTCTGGGCAAGGAACGCCTTCTCCTCGCTTCCGGCCATGGTCCTCGACTCGACCATATTCATCAGCCTTGCCTTCTACGGAGTCATGCCCATAATGCCGCTGATCGTAGGAATCACAGTGACCAAGTGGCTCGTAGGCCTCGTGGACATCCCCTTCATGTACCTCAATCGATGGGTCATGTATCGCTGAATGGAGAGGGGATTGAGTTGCGTCATCCCTGCTCGATGAGGACTCGGCAAGCGTATCGGGCAGCCTCCTCTCTTCCGCGATCATATTAAATAGTCCGAACGGGAAACGACTGATTCATGAGCGAGGGGAGAGAGCCCGAGGCAAGGACAGGGGATCGTCTGACCAAGGATGAGCGAGAGAAGCTTCTCTCCCACCTTCAAAAGGTGCTTGTCTGGGTGGGGGAGAAGGTCCCTGATGAGGTGGAGGTCGATAGGGATCTGCTCGGGGAGGAGCTCAATAGGGACCACCTGGGATCAAAGGATATCTACCCAGAGGTTCACCCGGATTCCGGGGAGATCGATCTGCACGAGCTTATCTGGCGGCTGATTCACGAGGAGGGGGAGGTCTCCTCAAAGGAGAAGGCCGAGATCCAGGACCTGATCATCGTCCTGAAGAGAAAGGAGATGGACGACGTCGAGCTGCTCAAAAGTGCTGACATCACGCAGGAGGAGGCACAAAGGATCTTCGCGGAGGCAGCAGGCGTGATCAGGGCGCTGCTCGACCTCAAGGACATGCTCAAGGGGAATAGGCGATCCCTTAGAGCGCAGCAGGCAGTTCGACGAACGGTCGAAAACGCCCGGAAATGGAACCGCCTCATGGATGAGGTCAAGGATCGGCCGAAGTACGGCGAGAGCTAATGCCCTTTGCAGTTGAGTCCTCCCCAAATTTTGCATGATGGAAAACGATAGATCAAGAGCTTCAAGGGCCTCCCAATAAGACGAGGATATCTTTGATGGAAGGGACACTAGCATCTGCCGAAAAAGATCCACGTCCTATCGAGGAATTGGAATACCTTCACCCCCTGGAAAAACGGTAAATATCTTGCATTTAAACCAGGAGATGATGGAGAGGAGAGCGCTAGAGGAGATCGCACTTTCGATAAAAGAGCGCCTAAAGCTCGAGAGCATTGAGCAGTTCATGGAGGCAACGGGGATTGCCAAGTCCGACTACAAGCCCCTTGAGGCAGAGGAGTTCGACGGCCTCACATTTGCCGTGGACGGATCGAACCTGTCTGTCTGCGACTGGTCGATAGCTCAAGCGAACCTCATCCGGGCCGGATATGCGGTCTATCGCGGGAAAACGTGGCAGAGGACGAAAACGACCTTCGACCGCATCTTCCTCGCCGACAGGCGAAGCTATCGAGATCAGTTCCTGCCTTATATGAAGGCCTTCTTCGGACTGGCCGACCTCACCCTCAAGGAAACGGAGCTCGACCGCCTCACAACATACTTTCGCGAGATGCAGGAGTACATCGCACTCTCCCTCGCGCTCGACGAAGCCCGCGAGGGAGATCTCCTCCTCTACGACGGCGGCCTTTCCCAATGGAAGGATCGCCCGTTTGGAAGGGCGCTCGATGCCATATTCACCCGAGCAGAAGAGAAGGGCGCATCCATCCTGGGGGTGAGCAAGTCGAGCTCGCTCTCCTGGGGGGAGGAGATATCGAGGCCGCTCGTTCAGCATGCCGCATCCCTTGGGGAACGGCTCTTTCCAGAGAGGGCGTGGTACGTGGAGATAGGGGAGAAGATGATCGATCCCCGCCCGGGCGATGCGGTGAAGAGCTATGTCGTCCGGTTCCATCCAAAGGCAAGCAGGGCCTTTCGGGTGGACGCCCCCTCTGGAGATAGGATATCGCTTGCCCTCTCTCATGCTGCCGGATACTCGGGATCGGCGGAGAGCCTAGGCTATCCCCATGCGCTCTTTCGAGCTCATCACGAGATGAGGATCGGGCGCGATGAGGGAGCGCTTTTGCGACTCTTTCTGATGGAGGAGCTCGGAAGATCGGGCCTCGAGCTAGAGGAGGCGAAAGTATCTCTTGACTACCACGAGATCTTGGATGATAGCCTATGAGGTTGAAGGATGGAGAGGATATCTACGCAATCAAAGGATGGGCCCTCTCGCGAGGACTTGCTCGATCAAAGGACGGTGGACGCCACGGCCAAGTCCACCCACAGGATAATATCCCGAAACGTCAGGGAGTATCAGTTCATAGTTCCCTATAAGGAGAGGGTGGAGGTTGGCGAGATATTCTCAGTACACGATATTCGAGGAGACATCGAGTTCCTCGCCCGCGTTCTCGATATCGAGCACGACTCCAACTACTCAGGCAACTGGGACACGGCGCTGCGAGGAGTCGACTTCTACGATCAAGAGCAGATATTCAATCGCATCAAGGCTGAGCCGCTCGGCTGTGTGGAGGCCGGCTCCTTCAAGAAGGCCAGAACCATTCCAACCAAGTTCTCAACCGTATCGCAAACGACTGGGGACGAGTTCTCCTTTCTCCGATCGGTTATGGGTGATATCGAGGTAGGCCGCCTTCGAAACGGAAGCCGGGTTGTCGAGGATATACCGGTTGCCCTCCATAGCAGTGCAATGGACCATCATATGGGCGTCTTTGCAACGACTGGAATGGGGAAGTCCAACTTCATGAAGGTCTTTGCCGCCTCCTGCATGCGCCTTGCAGCCGACGGGAGATCGAGCTTCGGGCTTCTCGTCGTCGACCCGCATGGCGAGTACCTCAAGGGGGCGAAGGGCGGGCAATCTAAGGGGCTCGTCCATCTGAAGAGCTACGCCTCAGGCCTTGCCTGTTTCTCAACCGACCGGGAGAATCGCTCCATGCCGCAGGTAGAGGAGCTATCAATCGCCGCTGGCGAGATCGATCCAGGCGACATCTCCGTCCTCTACGATTGGTCATCTGCCCAGAGAGACGCATTGGAGGCGATCGATCGGGTCTTCGATTCCTCAAGCTGGCTCGATGAGATCCAGAGCCCGGCTGGAATCGCCCGGATGGTGGAGGAGGGTTTCGGTGAGAACACGATCAACGTCATCTCTCGAAGGATCAAGACCCTCCTTGGCCGAAATTCCTACATCCAGAAAAGGTCGAGCATCCCAAACATCATCCGCAACCTTAAGGAAGGAAAGGTGGTGCTCGTCGACATCCCGCGCATGAGCGACAGGTCCGAGCTCTTCCTTCTATCCATCATCTCCCGCCGCATAATGGACGAGTACAAGAGGGAGCTTGCATCGGGCGAGGAGAGGAAGTCTTGCCTCATCACGATCGAGGAAGCCCAGAGGGTTCTTGGAGGTGGATCAGGCAGCATATCCCGTTTTGAGACGATCGCCCGGGAGGGGCGAAAGTTCGGCGTCGGCCTCTGCGCAATCACACAACAGCCAAAGCTGATAGATAAGCAGCTACTATCCCAGTTCAACACATTGGTCATCCTCGGCCTCTCGGACAGGAACGACCGGTCTCGCCTGGAGGAGTCGGCAAAGCAAGACCTATCGTCGATGGACATCGAGATCCAGACGCTCGAAAAGGGGGAAGCCATTATAAGCACCCTCAATATCCCATTCCCGGTTCCGGCAAGGATCCATCGGTTCGAGGACTATGTGAAAACCCTCTCCGCCGAGGTCGGGGGAGGGGATCTCTTGAGAGGCAGAGGAGCGGATCTCCGAAAAGGCGGGGGCTTTCGCCCGACATTAGATTGAGGTGATATCGATTAGAATCGTCCATATGGCAGACTCGCACCTCGGCTTCTCGAACTACAATCGAGTGGATCGCCTGGGCCGAAACGTCGTCGAGGAGATGATCTACAAGGGGTTCGAGGAGGCGATCGAGAGGATAGTGGATCTCTCGCCAGACGCGCTCGTCCACGCGGGAGACGTCTTCCACCACGTCCGGCCCCGCATCAGGCCGCTATACGTCTTCAAGAAGGGGCTTGAACGGCTCATCGATGAGGGGATACCCGTCGTCATTATAAGCGGCAACCACGACTCCCCAAAGAGCTACTCCCACATCAGCCCGTTCTACATGTACGAGGGGATGAATGGCGTGCATATAGCTCACCGCTATCGCTTGGAGCATTTCGAGGTAGGAGACCACATATTCCACTGCCTGCCGTTCTGCCTGGATCCTCATGACTACATGACGGAGTTCGAGAAGATCCGCCTCTCGGGAGCCGATGTATTGGCGATGCACGGGATCGTCGAGGCGATGCATAGCGAAAGAATGATGACCGTGGGTGAGCACGAGATCAACGACAGCCTTCTCAAGAGCGATTTCGATTACATCGCTCTCGGCCATTATCACGGCCAGGCCCAGATCTCAGGGAATGCCTGGTACAGCGGCTCTATCGAGTACTTCAACTTCGGGGAGGCCCGCCAGGTGAAGGGACTCCTCCAGGTCGATCTCGATCGAGGGAAGGTCGAGCAGATACCCGTTCGGCCGCGCTACATGATCGATCATCCCCCCCTCGACTGCTCCGACATGAGATCCGAGGAGATAATTGAGGGGATGGAGGATCTCTGCGAGGAGATGGAGGAAAAGATGGTCCGCTTGAACTTGACCAACGTCAGCCGAGGGGCATATCGCCGGATAGACCAGTCCCGAATCAACAGGCTCGCGTCCCGCGCGATCCACCTCAAGATCCGCGTCGAGTATGACGACGAGGCCCCCGCGCCTCAGAGGGTGAAAGTGGATGCGCTCGGAATCCCTGAGGAGTTTGGCCGGTTCATAAAGGAGGAAGGGGGGCTCTCTCCCAATATGGCGAGGGACGTTATGGAATACGGCACCGCACTCTTTCGAGAGATTGTCGCTGCAAACCAGACGGAGGCTCTGGATGCTCCTCAATAGGATAGAGCTTCACAACTTCAAGAAGCTGCGAAGAGCTGAGATCGACTTCCAAAACGGCCTTACAGGGATCATTGGCGGAAACGGCTCTGGCAAGAGCACCATAGTGGAGGCCGTCGCCTGGGCCCTCTACGGCAGCCGAGCCTCTACCATCAAGAAGGAGTTCATAAAGAACAGCCAGGCCCGTGATTCGGAATCCGTCGATGTCCGTCTGGAGCTCGACCTTGGAAAGCACAGCATCGGCCTCTACAGGGGGATGAAAGGAAAGAGCATGGCTCCCGAGGCCCATCTCTTCGTCGACGGTGCCGAGGTTGCATCCGGCACCAGGGAGGTGGACCTCCAGCTCGAGAGGATGATCAAGATTAGCTTTCCCGACTTCATGAAGACCTTCTACGCCCGGCAGAAGGACCTCGACAACCTCCTCCGGGAGGGCGGCATGGGAAAGCGCGAGTACCTTTTAAAACTGCTCGGGCTCGACGAGATCAGGGAAGCCGCGCTCAATAGGATCAAAGATGACGAGCGGGGCATGGAGGACGAGCGCAATCGCATGATAGGGGCAATTGCCGAGATCGGGGACGTCGATGGGAAGATGAACGCCGCCTCCGACGAGGTCTCCCGGGCTATGGTGGAGCTCTCGGCCACTCGTTCCCGCGAGCTCGATATCTCGAAGGCGCTCGAGGCCTTGCGCGAGGTGGTGGAGAGATGGGGGAGAAGGGAGAGCGATCATAAGATCGTCCAGGCCGATCTCGCCCACCTTGAGCAGGCGTGCGCCGAGAAGGAGGGCTCGGCATCGAGGGAGAGGGAGCGCCTTTCTCAGATCGAGGTTCAAAGGAAGGAGCTCGCCGAACTCGGGCCGGATCTCAGAAGGCTTGATGATGTGCGGCGAAGGCTGGAGATCCTGGAGCCTCGACGAATGAGATACGAGGATCTGGTCCGGCAAAGGATCAAGTCTGAGGCTCGAAGGGAAGGGCAGGAGCGTTCCATCTCCGAGGATGATGGAAAGCTTGCGTCGCTTGAAAGGGAACAGAAAGAGCTCTCCGAGCTTGCGCCCCGGGAGGCCGAGCACCGAAAGGCGGAGGCCGACCTCACAATGCTCCACGAGATCCGCGATGAGCATAACCGCCTCCTATCAAGGCTCGGCCGGGAGGAGGCAGCGCTCGATGGAGCCGCTGAGAACCTATCCCGGCTGGAAGGGGAGATCTCCGCCCTGATGAGATCTGAGGTGCGACTGAAGGAGCTCGACCCCATCCTTGAGAGGCATGCCTTTCTGGAGGGGGAGCTAAAGAGGCTCGATTGCCTCCGGGACAAAAGCAAGGATCGAAAGTCCCTCCTTGAGAGGCGAGATTTGGCTGCATCTCGCCTCTCAGCTCAGATCTCCAAGATGGAGAGATGCAGGAGCGAGATCGAATCGTTGGGCGACCTTGAGGGCGAGAGTTCCCGTATTCAAGGCGAGGGAAGCGCCCTTGAGGATGAGGCTTCAAAGCTCCAGGAAGGGATCGCGATCGCTCGGGCCCGTCTCAAGGAGGTGAGTGCCCTTAGATCTCGATCGAGCAAGGCCCTAAAGAGGATCGAAGAGATGGGGCCTGAGAGCATCTGCCCCACCTGTGAGAGGCCGCTAGAGGAGCAGTACTCCATCCTCCAGTCGAGATACGAGAAGGAGATTGCCCAGGCCTTGGCCGAGGAAGGCGAGGTCGAGAGGCAAATTTCGGGATTCGCTCTGCGCATCGAGGAGACAACGATTGCAAGGCAGAACGTCAACGCCTCCAATAAATCCCTCCAGAGAAGGTTTGTTCGAAGGGCGGAGCTGCTCTCCAAGGAAGCAAGCGTGCGATCCGCTGCTGAAGATTCGAATGAAGAGAAGGAGAAGCTCGATGCCTCGATCCTGGCGATAGGGGATGTGGACTACAGCGAGGAAGCCCATCGCCGCCTTCGGCAGGAGATCGAAGATACGCGGCCGCTCGTCGAAGAGCATTCATCGATTAGATCTCGCCTGGAGGATAGGCCCAGGCGAGAGGCGGAGAGGGCGGACTTGGAGGCAAGGGCAGGCAACCTGAGGGAGGCGATCGCCGAGATCAAAAGATCGATTGCCTCCTTAGGATATCGAGAGGAGGAGTATGCGAGAACGAAGGAGAAGCTGGCAGAGCTCAAGGGAATGCATCGAAGGTGGCAGTCCCTCTCCCAGAAGGTCGAGGAGATCCCAGTGCTCAGAGATCGGCTCGCATCCCTGCACGAAGAGCTCATTGCATTGGACGCCCAGCTGGATGAGATAAAGGGAGCCTTCGCCGATCTGGGGTTCGATTCCCAAGAGCACATCGATCTCACAAATGAGAAGAAGCGTCTCTCGTCCGCGGAGAAGAGGGCGCAACGGCTCAATATAGGCCTTGCAGGAGAGGCGGAATGCCGCGAACGGCTCGATCGTGCCGCAAAGGACCTTGCAGCTCTCAAGGCCGAGATGAGGGCAGGAAAGGCGCGCCTGGAGGAGCTTTCATACAGTCCGCAGGCACACTCCGCCGCGCGAGCAGAGCTAGATGAAGAGCAGCGTCGACTCGATGATGCTCGCGGGAGAATCGCGGCATCATCCAGCCGTCTGGAGGTGCTTCAAGAGGACTTGAAGAAGCTCTCCCTTCTGAGGGACCGCCTCGCGCAGCACCGAGAGAGGGCAAGCGTATTGGAGAGGAGGCTCGAGGTCGTCGAATTTACCCGCCGGCTCATCAACCGCTTCATGGACAGCATTCTCGTCCGTGTGAAGGACGATATCGCCCAGGCTGCAGGCGACATACTGGAGGAGCTCTCCGGAAGGTACAGTCTGGTTAAGATCGACGAGGATTTCAACATCCTCGTGGAGGATGCCGGGGAGTACTACCCCATATATCGGTTCTCCGGCGGGGAGATAGATATGATGGCCTTGGCCGTTCGCCTTTCTATAAGCGAGTACCTCATGCGGTTTCGAAAGGACGGCCCTAGCTACTCGTTCATCATCCTCGATGAGATATTCGGCTCGCAGGACATAGAGCATCGGGAGAGCATGCTGGGGATGCTGCGCCGCCTCGAGGAGCGATTCCCCCAGATCCTTGCGATAAGCCATATAAGCGACGTCCAAGGCCAGTTCGACAACACGATAGCCGTGATCGAGGACGGCATGGGAAGCAGCCGCGTGGAGGTCAGCTGAGGGCGGGAGCCGGGATCGAATGAGAACATTAATATGCTCTAGACTCCTAGCTATGCGGATATGGCGGCCACCATCCAGGCGGCCGAGCTGGACAAGTTAGAATCCGCGAAATAAATTCAAGTGATTTAGATGATGGAACGGGAGATTAAGAGGGCTGTAAGAGAGGGATACGCCCAGATCGCCAAGCAGGCTGGCTCATGCTGCTCAGTGGGCGGGCCTTGTGAAGCCACCCTCTCTGATGATATACACAAGCGAATCGGCTATTCCGATGAGGAGATCATGGCTGCGCCAATGGAGTCCAACCTGGGACTGGGGTGTGGAAATCCTCTCGCCTTGGCCTCCATTATGCTCGGGGAGACGGTGCTTGACATGGGCTCGGGCGCCGGCCTCGACTGCTTCCTGGCATCGAGGAAGGTCGGAGAGAAGGGCTTCGTCATAGGCATAGACATGACGACCGAGATGGTCGAGCGGGCACGTGCAAACGCCAGAAAGGGCAGCTATAAGAACATCGACTTTCGCCAGGGAGAGCTCGAGAACATGCCGGTGATGGACGGCATAATCGATATTGTCATATCGAACTGCGTAATCAACCTCGTGCCCAACAAGAGGAGCGTCTTCAAGGAGGCATACAGAGTCCTGAAGCCTGGCGGCCGCCTGATGGTATCGGACATTGTGCTCCATAGGGAGCTTCCAGTTGCCGTGAAGAACTCCCCGGAGGGCTATATCGGCTGCCTATCCGGCGCCGTTCTTAGGGAAGAGTATCTGGAGGCCATAAGGTCGGCGGGCTTTCAAGATGTGCGCGTCGAGGAGGAAGCCGCCTACCCCCTGGACCCCCTAATCAAGGGCCTCCAGGAGCCCGCAGTCTCGAAGGAGGGGCTTCTTGAGATCAAATCGTCCGTATTCAGCATCAAGGTAAGCGGGGCAAAGCCCATCGCCTGATCATACAGTAGGGAGGACTGGCGAAACGGCCCGGTATTGCGTCCACGGCCGCTCATATCGAGAGGCCGGGCGGCTGCTTGATCAGGCAGGGATCCTATCCGACCTCATCTGCTAGCGATACCGCATATCCAGGAGAGAGACCCTTCCAATCCAAGAGAAAGCCTCTTACGATCCGAGAGAGAGCCTCGTCCTGAATGCGGGCTGCAGAGCTGGGGCAGAGGGCGGAATCCCGGCGAAGCCCCAGCGCTCGCATAACCTCAATCGATATCCCATCCGGCTCCAGGCAGGGGCGCGCTTGCCTGGAGCCGGAGAAAAGCCTTTGCAAGGGCGGATGTCTTCGACCTGCTTTTTTCACGACGAGGGTTTATCGGCCCCCTCTTTTCGTAATCGTTGATTATATATAGTAGCATATCTTTTGGAAAAGAGGAGATGAATAACAAAACCATAGCGGTCTTGATAGCGATAATTTTAGTTGTTACAGTTGCTATGGTTGCAGTATACATATTATTTGCCGATTCGGATGGCGATGGTTGGAGCGATACCAAAGAGAAAAATGCCGGAACAGATCCTTACAACGTCGACACTGATGGCGATGGGATCTGGGATCCGCATGATCCAAATCCGTTAGTTGCTCCTTTGGCTGCACCAACAGAGGCGCCCTCCGCTAAACCGATACCTGAGACGACAACAGCAATCGTTTCCGCCGTGATTGACGGTGATACGGTCAAATTGCAGAATGGCGAAAGCGTAAGATTGCTCGGCATCAATACGCCAGAGATGGGACAGCCATTCTACGAGGAAGCGGCGAAGAGGCTGAAGGAATTAGTGGAAGGAAGGGAGGTGCGCCTCGAAGCGGATATCGAGGAGAAGGACCGATACGGAAGGCTTCTGCGACATATTTATAGCGGCGATTCTTTAGTGAACCTAGAGCTGGTCAAAGAAGGATACGCTCACGTTTACATCATCCCTCCAAACACGTTGTACTCATCGGAGTTCGAGGCCGGGGAAGAGGAAGCCAGGAATGCAGAACGAGGCATATGGCAGCTCTCGGAAGGCTCGTCCAGCTGCATCGGAATCCTCTATTTCCACTGGAATGCAGAGGGGAACGACTGCGATAACCTCAATGATGAGTATGTTACCTTCAAGAATACCTGCCCAGAATCCATCGATATGACGGGCTGGACGGTTAAGGACGAGGCAAATCATATCTACGCTTTTCCTGATTTCAGCTTGATTTCTGGCGCGACGGTCACGCTTTATACGGGCACAGGCATCGATACAACGACGAAGTTGTATTGGCATAACAGTGGCAACGCATGCAATGCAATATGGAACAACGATGGCGATACGCTCTATCTGCGGGATCTTAATGGCAACCTGGTGATGAGCCAAAGATACGAGGGATTCGACTAGCCAGGATATGATGGAAGAGCAATGAATCAAATTTTATTCATAATTTTGGCGTCGATGCAATATCCCTCTTTGATCATCCGCCCATTGGAAGAAGATCCATTGAACTGAGATCGGAGGGGACTTTCTGCTACACATTCTTCAAGGGCGTCGGGATCAAGCGACCGATTGCGGCAATCCGTTGGAGATGATCGACCGCCTAAAAAGCTGGCTCTCAAAGAAGGGCCAAGTCCTGATCTGCTACTCAGGCGGCCTGGACAGCAGCCTTCTCGCTTGCGTTGCTGCAGTTGTCCTCGGAGACGGCGCCCTTCTAGCCATCGTCGATCACCGGGCGCTTCCAAGAAGGGAGCTACTGGAGGCCACAAAGAGGGCGGAGTCCCTCGGCCTCAGGCTGCAGGCCTTATCCTTCCCCTTCATGGAGATCGAAAAGATCGTCGAAAACGGCCCTGATAGATGCTACCACTGCAGAAAGGGATGGGCCGTTATGCTGAAGGATCTGGCCGAAAGCGAGGGCATCTCAACGATTGCCGACGGCCTCAACCTGGACGACCTCAGCGACGACCGGCCTGGAACGAGGGCATTCGACGATGCTGGCATCGTCCACCCGTTTTTGGAGCTTGAGCTCTCCAAGGCCGACCTCAGGAGGATGGCCAAGAGCCTCGGCTACGATTTCTGGGATAGGCCTTCCTCCGCGTGCCTTGCAACCCGCATCCCCTTATGCGAGAGGATCACGGAGGAGAGGCTCTCTCGAATCGAGGCCGGAGAGGAGTTTCTCCTCGACCTTGGCTTATCCCAGGTCAGGCTGCGCGATCATGGCGATCTTGCGAGGATCGAGGTCTTGCCAGGCGATATGGCACTGATGCTCAAACGGCGAGCAGATGTCCTAAAAGCCCTTCGAGGGCTTGGATATCGTCATATTACAATCGATCTCGATGGCTACAGGGCGGGAAGCATGAGCCGTATCCATCAGATATAACATCCCCTTGGAGCAATATGGATCTGGGGATGGGCTTCTTGCCCGTCCTCTCGGGGAGGATCTCATGAGTCCAGAGTCCACGATCACATTTGAGATAAGCGATAGCGGATCGCCCGGCACCAGGACCCTTGAGCTGAAGGTCGCGTGCCTCAGGAGGTCCCTTGCAAGGAGGGTCCTAAATCCGGTCGAGGCAAGCGAGGTCCTGACGATTCCAGAAAGGCTCGACGACCTGATGCGAAGGCGAATGCAGGGAGAGGACTCGCGCTACTACATGGACCTTCTCGGAGATGAGATATTTCGCATCTGGCTTGCGAAGGACTGGGCGATCATCTCGCGCCGCCTCCAAGGTGCAAGATCGCTCAAGATCTGTTCCGATCTCGAAGAGGTCCTGGCCCTTCCCTGGGAGCTGATGCGCCCACCCGGAGGAGAGGCCATAGGGCTGCAGCTTGAGATAAGCCGACATATCCCCGGAGTCGAAACGGTGAATCTCCGGCGGCCAGGTCCCTTGCACGTTCTGTTCTGCGCCGCAGCTCCCAAGTCCGAGTTCGAGTGGGCAGAGGAGAGGATCGTCCGGGCGCTCGAGGGCCTCGGCGTCTCTATTCGGATATGCGACGGTGGACGTTCGGATCTTGCGAGGATTGCTGAGGCCTTTCGGCCCCACCTGGTCCATATCTCCGCCCCCCTGGTAAAAGAAGGCGATAAGGTCTATCTGATCCTCGAGAGCGAGGATGGCGGCCAGGACCGGCTCTCGCCTCGGGAGCTCGCCGAGATCGTGCCTGGCGCAGGGGCGATAATTAGCCCTCCTAAGAATGAATGCTTGAACCTGGCCTTGAGCCATCTCTGCAATTCCCTTCTCGCCGAGGGAATGTCTTTCGCCCTCTCATGGCCTTGCTCGAAGGAGGCATCCTGGCGCTGCCTCTACCGATCGTTGAGCAAGGGAAAGGGCATTGGTTGCGCCCTTCTGGAGAGCAGAGCCCCCCTTTACTGCGGCGGAGATCTCGATTGGGCCCTTCCAGCCCTCTACGGCGAATGGGCTGGCCTTCTCGAGCCCACTGCTCAAACAGAAGCTCTAGCCAAAGCTCAAGACGGAGATCAGGCTGAGGCTACGGCCGAGTCAGTAGAGACCCCTCGCGAAGCTGTTCCCTCGCATCCGCTTCGCGATGCCCCCCTCGTAGACCGCAGGCGAGAGAGGCAGAGGCTCCTTCCCCGCTTAAGATCGGGCACGCTTTCCGCGGCATTGATCCTAGGCCCTGCGGGCATGGGGAAGAGCGCTCTCTCCGCCTCCCTTGCCCAATCCCTCGATAAATTCATCCCCGTTGCCTTGCACGGCGATTGCGACCTGCCGATCTCGGCTTTGAGGATTATCGAGGCCGCTCTTGATGCCTTTCGATCCTGCGGAGAGGGCTACAGGGATGTCATCGAGGACCTCCTTGACCCCAGCCAGGATATAGAACGGAAGTGTAATAGAACGATTGCTGGCCTCAACAAGGGCCAGTTTCTGTTGATCCTGGACGATCTCGATGGGGCGCTCTCCCCAGACGGGACGATGGAAGACCCCCACTTGGCGAGATTATACCGTCTTCTGCTCACCTCCCTCAAGGCCTCCAGGACAATAATCGTCGCCCCCATTCAGCCCAAAGATCCCAAGATCCTTCCCACTGGGGCGAGGAAGGAGCAGCTCGCCCCGTTATCCTCGACCTCCCGGATACGAATCTTGCTATCGCACCCCTTGATCGAGGAAGGTTACAGGAGTGGAGAGATCCCTTACGTTCTCCTGGATCGACTATCGAAGGAGGGAGCGCTCTCCCTGGATCTGATCCTATCGGCCCTTCTCACATCCCCTATGGAGGTTGGATCTCTGATGGAGGGAAAGACCTCCGCATGGCCAAAGCCCGATGAAGATCTGCTGGAGATCGTGCACCGGGGGCTTGGACCTCGCCTCTGGCACGCCCTCTGCAGGGCAGCAGCCCTCAAAACCCCTGTGAAAAAGGAAGCCCTCGAAAAAGCCCTTGGCCTCTCCGACTCTGCGCCCTTCAACGAGTGGGTGGAAAAGGGGCTTGCTGTTGCCAATGATGAGGAGATATCGGTATCGGAGAGCCTTCGCCCAACGCTTCTCGCACAATTGAAGCCCGAGGATTATGGAAGCGCAGAACGAATGGCAGGAGGCCTTTTGATGGAGATCTCCGAAGAGGGGGCGCCTAGCGCGGGGATCACAAGGCTCGACCGACTCCTCATGGCCCGCCTCCATCTCCTCAGCGACGATGACATGGAGGGCGCGAGGAAGGCCTCGGCCGCCATCAGCTCGATCCTGATCGCTCGCGGATTCTACGAGGATGCGATTCACATAAACCGCGAGCTTCTGGATAGGGAGGAGCATCCGGCCACATTAAGCTGGCTTGCCCAGGCGCATCAGCTATTCGGGGACGCCGCATCCGCTCGCAAATGGTACGAGCGCGCACTGGATGCATCCCTCGGCCGAGGGCCTGCAGCCTCGGTTGCCTTGCACGGCCTCGCCTCCCTGGAGATGGCCTCGGGGAAGCTTGAGTCCGCCCTGGAGAAGTTAGAGAAGGCCTCCAACCTGGAGGGCCCGCGCCAGAGGGGGGAGACGGCAATCGAGATCGCCAAGATCGAGATGGAAAGAGGAGACCTCCATCGGGCAAAGGATCGCCTGGAAGAGGCACTCTCCCTTCCCCTGCGGGGGGCGGGCAGGCAGGGCGAGGCCTTTTATCTGCTGGGTCTTGCCGAGCAAGGCCTCGAAGAGCTCTCCTCCGCAAGGGTTCATCTGGACCGCGCCCTCGATATCAGGCGATCCCTTGGGGACCGCAAAGGTGAGGGGGCAGCCCTTCACAGCCTTGCCACGGTCGACCTTCAATTGGGCGACCGTTCGACAGCCATCTTGCAATTCCGGGAGGCTCTGGAGATAGGGCAGGAGATCAATGATGGGCCTCTCGAGGCATCCACCCTCTTCCAGCTGGGATCGGCTGCTGTCCTGGCCGGGAGGGGCAAAGAGGGCTTAAGCCTTATCATATTGAGCGGGATGATCCTTCGAAGGCTGAACCATCCCGACACGTCGAGGGTAGAGTCCACGATTAATGGCCTTGCCTCACATCTCGGCTACGATCAGAGGAGGTTCGATTCGATCCTCAGGGAGGCCACCCAATCCTACAGGAAGGACCGGGGGCGAGGGTTAATTGCGGCTGCCTTTCGGATAAGCTGACGCAAATAGCAAAGGCTTAATGCTATCCGGAACCCCCATCCCTTGAGATCATGAATCCCATCCTTTACTTCAGCACAAACGGCGATCCTCAGAGGGTCGACTTCAAGCAGGCGCTTCTTGCAGGCCAGGCCCCTGACAAGGGGCTCTACATGCCCGAATTGATCCCCCGCCTCGACCCCGACCTTATCGCTAGCTTCTCCGATATGACATACCCGGAGATCGCATACGAGGTCCTTCGCCCATACGTTGGAGATCTGATCCCTGAGAATCGGCTCGTCGCGCTTCTCAAGGATGCCTACGACTTCGAGGTCCCGATCGAGGACGTCTTCCCCGGAAAGCACATCATGCGCCTCGATCGCGGCCCAACCTGCTCGTTCAAGGACTTCGCCGCCCGGTTCATGGGAAGGACGATCGAGCACTTCCTGGAGGAGGAGGGGCGAAGCATGGTGATACTGACAGCCACCTCCGGCGACACTGGCTCCGCCGTTGCCCATGCCTTCTACGGCCTCGAAAAGATCGACGTCGTCGTGCTCTTCCCAAGGGATGAGGTGACGATTCGGCAGAGAAAGCAGATGACGACGCTCGGGGATAACGTCCATCCTCTCGCCGTCCAAGGCAAGTTCGACGACTGCCAGGCGCTCGTAAAGCGGGCATTTACAGATCCTGAGCTCGCACGGATGAACCTCTCGTCTGCCAACTCGATCAATATCGGAAGACTCCTTCCACAAGCGGTCTACTACTTCTATGCAGCATCCCGCCTCGGGCCCGAGGGGGAGAAGCTGGTATTCTCCGTTCCAAGCGGGAACTTCGGCGACCTGATGGGGGGACTGATCGCTATGCGAATGGGCCTTCCAACAAGGAGGTTCATCGCCGCCACAAACGAGAACGACGAGTTCCCCCGGTTCATGAAGACCGGCGTCTACAATCCCATCCGCCCTTCGAGGAACTGCATCTCAAATGCGATGAACGTGGGCCATCCAAGCAACCTGGCCAGACTCTTCAGCCTCTACGGCGGATGGATGGACGAGACGGGAGATGTCAAGGGGGCGCCGGATCTCGAAGCCATGAGGAGGGACCTCTTTGCGGTCTCCATAACAGATGCCGAGACGAGGGTTGCGATGAAGGATGTCTACAAGCGCTATTCGGTCGTGCTGGAGCCGCATGGCGCCGTCGGCTGGGCAGGCCTTCTGCGATATCTGCACGAGGTGGAGGACTGGAATCCCTGCGTCGCCCTCGAGACCGCCGACCCTGCCAAGTTCCCGAAGGAGATCGTCGACCTGATCGGAATCGAGCCAAAGCGAGACGCAATCTCCTCCCTCGACCACCGGGTTGAGAGCTACGGACACATCGGAAACGATTACGGAGAGCTCAAAAGGGAGCTTTTCTCCCTCTTTGGGGATCAGACATGACCCAGATCCTCTTCGACGATATCGGAAGCTATCCGCTTCCCCGCGGCATCCTTCTCGAGGGCCTCTCGCCTGACGCCTACGCCACGCTTGTGAGGGAATGCATGGAGCAGAAGCTCGCTGCGGGCGTGGAGGTCCCAACATATCCCCAGTTCAGGGACATGATCGATATGTTCATGAAGCCGATCGAATCGCCGGATGAGAGCGAGAGCCCCTATATCGTGCGAAAAGAGGCGGCAGAGATCGAGGAGCTCAACGCCCTCGAGCCCCTAGCCATTTCAAGGGGCGGGCCTCTTCGCCTTAGGGTATGCGTCACAGGCCCAGTCGAGCTCTACCTCTCCGCCTTCGGGGCCACTTCATACACCGATATCCTCTTCAACCTGGCAACCTCCGTAGCCCGCTTTCTGGAGAGGGCAAAGGAAGTTCCATTCCTGGATGTAGCCGTGGCATCATTGGACGAGCCGAGCCTTGGGATCAGTCCAAGCATAATATTTGAGGAAGATGATCTCTCCAAGGCATTGGAGATCGCAAGCGAACCATGTAAAGATATAGACTGTGAGATCCACCTACACTCTCCATTATACGCCGAGCTTTGCTGCAGGGTCCCTGGAATCAACATCGTAGGCGTGGAGTCGGCTACCCACCCAGATTATCTCAAGCTTATAGACCGCTCCATCCTCGATGAGACCGACTCATATCTCAGGGCTGGAATCGCCCGAACGGACATCCTCTCGATGGTTGCCGGCCTCAATGACCGTCTGGGGCTAAACCTCTGGACCGAGCCAAAACGGCTGGAGATGGAGATATCGAGAGCGGAGTCCCCCTCGGTCCTGGAGGGGCGGCTTTCACGGGCATATGCGCAATTCGGGGATAGGATTCGATGCGCGGGGCCGGACTGCGGGCTTGGATCATGGCCAAGCCAGGAACTCGCCAGAGGGCTTCTCGGCAACTGCTCCCAGGCGCTCGCCTCATTTCGGCAGCGAGCGGGGCCGAGATGACCACGCGGCGCTTTCCTTAGCATTTTTTCTTCTTGCGGGTTTATTTGGGATTGGTTACCTTTTAATTGAAATTCCATATTATATACACTTCTGATTATCCTTGCGCGAAAGATATCTTTACTTATAATTTAGGCGGATTTCAGCAAAACATAAATATTTTATAACGTTAGTTTCTGCTCATTGAATATCGCTTTCCGGATTACTACCATTACCATTATCTATAAATATTTTAAGATCATACAGTGATCTCATGAGGCTTAGAGTTGTGAGTTCAAAGAAGGAGATCAAGGATCTCAACCGGACGGAGCAGGTCGTCCACCTGGCCTTCCGGGCATCCAATATGGATGTCATGGGGCTGGTACAGAACTGTCCTCGCCTTCGAGCAGTTCAGATTCCCCCATCTTATCATCAGACCATGTCTAAAGCAGCACAACAGTTCCTCGAGATACAGGGCGTGGAGCTGCTCAAGGGAGACGTCTGGGGGCATCGCAAGGATATCGATGAGTACTACACCGTGAGCGAGAAGGTGATAGATCGGCTCTCATCCCTCATCGCCGATGGACACAGCATAGATGACACGGTCAAGAGGGTCCAGAGGGAGACCAAGCTCTCTGAGGACCTGATCCGGTATATACTGAAGGAGAAGGTGATCTCCTAGGGCACCATCACCGTTTTATCCCATAAGCAGAATAGGCGCAACGCATGGAGCTCTTGAACAAGGTCCAGGAGAACCTCGAGGTTCAGCAAGAGAGGCTCCAAGGAGAGCTGGCGGCGAAATATGCCCTCTCCCAGGATGAGGCGAACGAGCTTCGAATTGCCGTCACCAGATACCTGGATAAGACCTATGGTCCGGCAATTGACCTCGCCAGGTACATCTGCGGGAGGGAGGGGACGGTTGTGCTCTTCATCGGGAGGGAGGGCTGCGAGATCTGCCATGACAGCCAATTTGGCCTGGACCGCTTCATCAGCGAACATAGGGATGTGGAACTCGTTAAGTTGAGCTACTCCGATCCCGCAGGGCTGCTATATCATCTCATCCAGGGAGTCGACGGCGGGCTATTGCCCCTGATAGCCATGATCAGAACAGGTCACCTGAACATGGCCTTCACAGGGGTGAGGCTGCTTCCAGAGATCTATGAGAAGTACTACAGCTCTCTTTCGCCGGTCGAATGCGAGGGGGGGGACATGTGCGTTCTCTAAGCGTTCAGGGGCCATTTCATCCAACAGGAGGTCGAGAATAGATGACGATCATAGTGCTCAACTTCAAGACATATCGTGAAGCCACGGGAGAAGATGCCCTGACGCTGTCCCGTATATGCGAAGGCGTGGCCCGGGAGTACGGTGTGGAGATAGCAGTTGCCCCCCAGACAGCGGATATAGGGAGAGTGGCAGAAGCAGTCGAGATCCCGGTCTTTGCCCAACATGTGGACGGCGTAGGCTTTGGCGGCTTCACCGGGCATACGACCGCGGTCTCCATCAAGGAGGCCGGTGCCAAGGGATCCCTGATCAACCACTCCGAGAGAAGGCTGAAGCTCGCCGAGATCGATGCTGCCATCGCCGCATGCAGATCTTGCGGCCTCGTGACCATCGTCTGCACGAACAACGTGGCAACGACGAGGGCCGCTTCCGCGCTTCGGCCGGACTATGTGGCTGTCGAGCCCCCCGAGCTGATAGGAAGCGGCATCCCAGTCTCCAAAGCCGACCCGGAGGTCGTGCGGAGATCGGTCGAGGCCGTAAAGGCGATCGAGCCGAGCGTGGCAGTCCTCTGCGGGGCAGGAATAACCCATGGAGAGGATCTGAGAGCTGCCCTGGACCTCGGGTCGGCGGGCGTCCTCCTTGCCTCGGGCATAATAAAGGCCAAAGACCAGCGCTTCGCGCTTGAAGACCTCGTCACCGGCATCTGAGGTGGCAACTGCCATGATTTGCGTCCGGATAAGGGTATCTGGGAGGGTGCAGGGCGTGGGCTTTCGCTACTTCACCCAAATGAACGCCGAGCTCCTGGGGATAAAGGGATGGGTAAGGAACATTCCCGGTGGCGGCGTGGAGGCGGTATTGGAGGGCGAGCGGCAGAAGGTTGGAGAGCTGCTGAACCTTATGAAATCAGGCTCCTCAGGCGCCCTGGTCTCGGGCATGGAGCTCTCGGAGCTGGAAGCCAAGGGCTTTGAGGAATTCAAGATAAGTTATTAAGTCGGATTATTATACTTTGGGGATGAGGTCCATTGCTCACGGTCAATAGGTACAAATGTTGTTACTGCGGAGCCTGTGTCGGCGTATGTCCGGCTTGTGCCCTGGAGCTGGTGGAGACCTGGATAGAGGTCTCAGATAGCTGTATCGAATGCGGTCGTTGCACCGATATCTGTCCAGTGGGTGCCCTCAGTCTTATGGAGGCTCAACTATGAGATGCGATGTGGTTGTGATCGGCGCGGGTCCTGCTGGATCAATGTCCGCAAAGACGGCTGCGGAGAAGGGGTTGGATGTGATACTGCTCGAGAAGCGCCAGGAGATAGGCGACCCCGTGCGATGTGCCGAGGGCGTTAGCAAGGCCGGGCTCGCCGAGCTCGTCAAGCCTGACCCCAAATGGATCTCGGCCGAGGTCAAGGGTTCCAGGCTGATCGGTCCAGACGGCACAAGCTTTGTGATGGCCGAGGATCGATCCGGAAACGAGGTGGGCTACGTCCTCGAAAGGAAGATATTCGATCGTGCGCTGGCCCTCGATGCAGCCCTTGCCGGCGCCGAGGTGTTTGTAAAGACGAGGGCTCTAGGCCTATTGATGCGGAACGGCAAGCCCTATGGAGTCTCTGCAATGCGCCGCGGCGAGATGATAAGCATAGAGTGTCCCTTGATCATCGGGGCGGACGGAATCGAGTCCAAAGTGGGCAGATGGGCAGGGATAGATACGACCCTGAAGCCAAAGGACATCGGCATATGTGCCCAGTTCCTGCTTCAGAACAGGAACATAGATCAGGATTACAGCGAGTTCTTCTTCGGAAATGCCATCGCTCCAGGCGGCTATGCTTGGTCGTTTCCAAAGGGTGGGAACCTCGCCAACGTCGGCCTCGGGATTCAGGGCTCGAGATCCAAACCGGGCGAGGCCTTGCGTCTCCTCGAACAGTTCGTCGCTTCCAAGTACCCCGGCGCAAAGGTTGTTGAGATGATTGTGGGCGGCGATCCCGGCTCTGGCCCAATCGAATCGGCCTCTGCAAACGGCGTGATGCTCGTCGGCGATGCCGCTAGACAGACCGATCCCATCACCGGAGGAGGCATACTCAACGGCATGACCGCTGGAGTCATAGCCGGAGAAGTGGCTGCAGAGGCCTTATCGGCGGGGGATCTGAGCAAGGATGGCCTAAAGGCCTATGAAGATCGTTGGAGGGCATCCATTGGGATTCACATCGCGAGGAGCTTTGAGCTCAAGGAGTTCTTCGTCAAGCTGACTGACGACGACCTGAACCGGCTCATGCACTCCATGAAGGACCAGGATATCTCCAAGATGAATCTTATGGGAATGCTCAGGGTGCTAGTCAAACTCAATCCCAAGCTGCTATGGGGGCTAAAGCACCTCATCGTCTAGATTGAAGCGAATCGAGTAGAGAGAATCGAGGGGAGCGGATCGAATAGGAATATAGGACAACCTGCTGCCCAATATCGGTCAAACGGCGCCGCACCCCGCAGCAAGCTGCGGGGTATTCATTTCTAAGATACCTTCAGTGGCAGCCGCACCCAGATCCTTCGTAGGAATCGTCCTCACACGAATCGTGGCAGCATCCGCAGACCATCTCATTCTCTGGCCCCTGGATGATGAAACCGTCTCCCATTATATCGTCTTCGATGAAGTCGATGATGGTCTCGCCCAGAAGCTCGGAGTCCTGAGAGCTCATATGGATGGTGATGCCATTGCTCTCGAATAGCTGATCGTCCTCCTCAGACATGCCCATTCCAAGGCCGTAGTTTGCCCCGGAGTCGTCGATTGCCGCAAGGAACATCCTAACTACCCTTCCCTCGGTCAGGCTATTTTTGATCTTATCGGCGGCAGCGTCGGTTATCTCGATCATTTCCTTGAACTCTCCTTAGGCCTCCTCTCCAGAACTCCTATTTAAACGATATCATGGCCAAAGATCATGGCCTGGGGCGAATGCCTCGATGATAGCGATGAAGGACATGGTTTAACTTGCGGGAGAGGAGAGGACAGAGCGCGAAGTCCCCGGTCTTTAGGCCGGGGATGAAAGCGGAGCCCTCCCCTGCAAATCACCTTCCGATAGCTATTTAATAAACTGCGTAGAATCCCAAATGGCGAGAGCGTTTTGGCTATGAAGTGGGAAGCCCACCCTTTAGGGTAGGGTAGTTCACTACATGGAGACTGAGAGCTATCTATCGGCCCTCACGATGGGGGCAAAGAGGAGAATTGTCATGGGCGTTGATCTTGGCGATATGCTCTTTCGGCACAGGTTCGATCCAATGGAATTATCGGGCAGATGGGTTGCGGTGGATGCTTTCAACACCCTCTACCAGTTCCTGAGCATCATAAGGCAGCAGGACGGATGCCCCCTCATGGACAGCAGTGGTCGCGTCACATCGCACCTCTCAGGGATCCTATATAGGATCACCGGCATCATCGTGTCCGGAGCCAAGGTCGCCTTCGTACTGGATGGAGAGCCCCCAGAGTTCAAGGCCGAGACGCTGAAGGAGAGGGCAGAAGTCCGAAGCGCGGCCGAGGCGAAATGGCAGGAGTCCGAGGGGGAGGAGAGATTCAAGTACGCACAGGCATCCTCTCGTCTCAATGAGGAGATCATAGAGGACGCGCTGAGGTTGCTCGATTGCATGGGCATAGCGATCGTCCAGGCGCCATCGGAGGGAGAGGCCCAGGCCGCCTGCATGGCCTCTCGGGGCGATGTGGACCTCGTCTCCTCACAGGACTACGATGCCCTGCTCTTCGGAGCCCCCAGGGTTGTAAGAAACCTCGCCTTGACCGGAAGGCGAAAGCTCCCCAGAAAGAAGGTATACGTGGACGTGAATCCGGAGGTGATAGTGTTGCAGGAGGTGCTCGAGCGCCTTGCAATTGACCGGGTACAGCTCGTAGAGATGGGAATCATGTGTGGAACCGACTACAACCCAGGCCTTCCACGGGTCGGCCCAAAGACCGCCCTGAAGCTGATCAAGGAGCATGGAGACCTGGAGTCGGTCCTATCCGCCCGGGGCGAGTCGATAGAGAACTTCGAGGAGATCAGGGATCTCTTCCTGCACCCTCCCACAACCGATGACTACTCCCTGCGGATGAGGCCCCCTCGATCCGACGAGATCGTCTCCTTCCTATGCGATGAGCGGGACTTCTCCGAGGAGAGGGTGAGAAAGGTCACGGCCAGGCTTGAGGAGGCTTACAAGGTTGGACAGTCAACGCTCGACAGATGGCTCTAGATATCGCCTGGATCTCGAAAGAGCAATCGAGGTCGTAAAGGAGATGGGCATCTGCAAAGTGGGCCTCCAGGTTCCCGAAGGATTGAAGAGGAGCGCCCACTCGATTGCACGCCTCATACGGGAGCAAACTTCTGCGGAGGTGATCGTATCGGGGGAGCCATGCTACGGGGCATGCGATCTCGACCTTGCCTTAGCTCGCGAGGTGGACCTTTTGATCCACGTGGGCCACGCCCGACTTTTAGACGAGCCTATGAACGTCCTCTACCTGGAGGCTCGTATGGTGGGGAAGCGCCTGCGCGAATCCCTGGCCCAGGCAATCCCCCTCCTCGAATCTAGAAGGATTGGGGTAGTGACGACGGTCCAGCACGTCCACCTCCTCGATGATGCGCTCGACGCCCTCTCGAAGGCGGGAATCGAGGGGGTTATAGGTCCAGCAGGACGAAGGACGCCCTATCCTGGCCAGGTTTTGGGCTGCTCCTTCCAAGCGGCAAGATCGCTCGACGTTCCCGAGTTCATCTTCATCGGCACAGGGATGTTCCACCCGATCGGAGTTGCGTTGTCCACAGGAAAGAGCGTCGTCGCCCTCGACCCAATCACCGGCGAGGCTACGATCGTCGATCCCTCGCCCCTGATACGCCGGCGCTTCGGAAGCATCGCCCGGGCCGGCAACGCTCGCCGATTCGCAGTTATAGCATCCAAAAAGCCAGGCCAGAGGCGAATGGATCTCTGCGAGAGGATGATGGAGCTTGGACGATCCCACGGCAAGGAGATGATGCTCGTATACGTGGATCGCGTGGATCCCGACGTTCTGATCAACCTCGGCGTTGAGGCCGCCGTATCGACTGCGTGCCCCCGGATAGCGCTCGACGATGCCGCGAGGTACAATGTCCCCCTCCTCACCCCCCCCGAGTTCGAGCTTCTCCTCAAAGAGCGAGAGGAGTACAAGCTAGATGAGATCGAGTGAGGTTGATGACGATGCCACAAAACGTCCATGATCCTCAGACAGGGATCATGCCCAAAGGATGAAAAACCAATATGCCTCGTGAGTTTTTCATGTGAAAGGCAGAAAGAGACGTCTGCCGATCTTGGCCCCCACTTCCATTCCCCCCCGCGCCAGATGGCGGAATAGCCGCTCCCGGGTGGACTCCTTGACGATAAAATGATCCAAAAGGAAGGCATCATCTATTTAAGTAAATGAGGGCGACAAGCCAGGTGATTGATATGAAGTGGATATCATTGTTGATGGCCACGCTCTGCTGCGCCCTCATCTCAACGGCAAGCTCGGCGATCCTGTCCCCTGGGCAAGTTCTATCGAACGACGACCAGGAGCTCTTGGTCCAGCCCGACGGCTATATCTATAGATATGTGACAGAGACGATCAATGGCAGCGCCGTCATAACTTCGGCAAATATATCCGATCTGGCCTCGGTTGAGGACTTCAACCTATCCTCCAAGTGGTATGCCATGGCAGTGAAGTTCTCTGCGCCCAAGGACGGATGGAAGCTGAAGAAGGTGCAGATCGCAGGCATGATCTACTACGACTACCAGAACCAGACCTTCCCCCCTGGGTGGTGCTTTGGCTTGGAGATACTCGACTCGGAGAAGAACCTGCTCTACAAGTACGCTGACTCGTCCCTCGCATACTTCAGCGTGGGGAGCCCCTTCATGGGAGAGATGGAGCTACCTCCATTGGAGATAGACGGTGATTTCTACGTCTGCGTATATGATCGAAACTTGTTCGGCGTGGCCATGAACATCACCGCCCCACAGGAGACCTCGTTTATATATAATTCCGTTACCGGCGATATGATGCCTACGACGACGACATTGGATGGCGATGTCCCGGCATCGATGAACTGGATCATACGGGCTGTCGGCGAGTAGGCCCCCCATCCTTTTTTCCATCGTTTGGGGAATCTACGCCACCATCGGTTCGGCGAAAGTATGTTATATCTGCGTGACCTCTCTTTGGCTGATGTTAGGCTTCGATCAAATATGCGTAGGAGGCCTGCCAGGCGTCGGATCGGTGGGCAAGGTCGCCGCGGACTACTTGGGGGTAGCCTTAGACTCCCAAACGGTTGCGACCATCCTCTCCTCGGGCTTTCCCCCACAGGTGATGGTCGATGAGGGCCTCGTCCACATATTCCGCGTGGAGATCAATGCACCTCAGGAGAGGCCAGACCTCATCATCCTCACGGGAGACGCCCAGCCCCTTGACATTGGGGGCATGTACTCGCTGGCAGGCGAGATACTTAGCCAGGCCCGGGATTTGGGAGCGGGCTTGATGATAACCATGGCAGCCTACGTGGGCGCTTCGAAGCATAAGGTCCTGGGGGTCGCTTCCGATGCAGAGCTCGCGAGAAGCCTCGATGATGCCGGAGTTCATCTGCTGAAGACGGGCTTCATAGGAGGGCTCAACGGCCTGCTCGTCGGGATGGCACCCAGCTACGGCTTGAAAGGATTATGCCTTCTGGGATCCACTTCTGGGGATCTCCCAGTCGACATCGAAGCTGCGTGCAACCTTCTTGAGGTAGTGGCTCGGCTGCTCGATCTGGAGATAGCCCTAGACGGCCTGACCTTATGCTCTGATGAGGAGGGCTTGGAGCCTGAGCCTCAGGAGTTCGACATCAACTACCGCTGATCAGGATGGAAGCGGCTGCCTTTGTGGCAGCATCAAAGCGCTCTTACGACCAATGATCCCCTCTCCACCCCAAGAGCCCTTGCCACAGGACTGCACTTCGCCCTCAGTATGTATATGAGCCTGCCCTTCAGCATCTCCTGGAACTCGCTTATGGTCTCGTAGTTTCCCATGCCCTTTGCGAGGATCAGGTAGTCGCCATCGTTGATCAAGGCCTTGGCCGCTGGAGTCGCTCGCTCGAGCGATAGGCCCACGACGTCCCCTGTTGGGACGATCTCTATATCGGTCATCTCACGAAGCTCGGCTGCTGTGACGTCGTTCAATATGGGCTCGGACTTGGGGCCGATGACGACCTGCTTTCCCATATCGATCAGCCTCTCGATCACCAATAGGTCGAAGACAACCTCCCCGCAGTTGTCGGTCAGATAGTAGATCTTAGAGAATCGGTCGAGATAGGACTCAACCTCGGATAGATCGCCATCGAGCCTCTCTTTGAGCGTGTCCCAGAAGACCTTCTCGAAGGTCTTGTTGTCGAAATCGTGCCCTTTGACGCCGAACTCCATCGAGTTCGCGAAAGCTGCCACCCTAACCAAGGCCTCCAGGCCGTCCTCATCGATGAATCGCCTGGCCAAGGGAAGAAGCGCCCTTGCGACGACGTTGCTCTCCTCCTTGAACTCCCTGTAAGGATCCTTATCACCAGACCGCCTCTTGATTATCCTCTCGCGGGCAGTGCCCACCTGGGCGGAGACACCCCTCTTATGGGCGACCATGAAGTCCAGTAGCTCCTCCATCGCCCCCATCTTCTCCTCCTCTGTCGAGAAGACCATGTCGCACTCGAACTTGGCGCGGTCCAATATGCAGCTATAGCACTCGGATGATAGCTTCAAAGAGATCACCGCCCGGCGAGCACCGAGACGACCCCGGGTATCGCGTCCTTTGCCACCTGCACGTTGGATCCGCCGCTGAGGACGAAGACGAGCCCCTTGCCCTGAATTGCCTCCAGTATCATCCGCGTCATCTTCGGATAGACCTTCTCCGTCAGGTTGAACCCGCCATAATCGTCGCGATGAGAGTCGTGCCCGAAGATGACGAAGCAGAGCTGGAAGTCGAAGTCCTTTGCAAGCTCGAGGATGGATGCAAGCTCCCGCAGGAACTTCTGGTCATCGGCGTCGAAGCCGATGCCTATATCGTAGTTGTTCATAAGAGGGTCGTGCTTTATCTCTGAACCCGTATGGAAGTTGATGTGAAAAACTTCTGGGTCGCGTCCGAAGAAGTCCCTCGTCCCGTCGCCGAAATGGGGATCGACGTCGATTATCAAGAACCTGGAAAGCCCCATCTCCCTCAGCCGGAGAATGGTGATTGCAACATCGTTAAAGTAGCAGAATCCCCAACAGCTGCCTCTAGAAGCGTGGTGGCCGGCCGTGCCCGTGTAGGCAAAGGCGCTCTCTGCAGCGCCAGTTGCCACGAGCTCTGCTGCGAGGAGAACGCTTCCAGCGGATAGGATTGCCACCTCTCGATAGGGATCTTGGAGCATGTTATCCATATGCTGGGGCGTGTGAGCCCTCATAACGAGCTCCAATGGAGCAGGCTTTGGGCCGAATACCTGCACATCCACACCATCCACGATACCCGACTCGATCAGGCTCTCGTAGGACGGCCCGATCCTGTCCTTCAGAACGGAGAAGCCATCCCGCCCGAAATCACCGTGATAGACGACTGCAACCTTCATGCGTTGACCATCCCCCGGGGCTGGTTAAGGCTCTTGCCCCAACAGAATTCCGTCATATGCCCCTTCAGATCTCCGTCATCCTCGGATACCTCTCGAGGAGCATTCCCTCAACCACTATCGGTACCTGTCTCTTGAGATCCCTCATGGTACAGTCCTTGATTGCGCAATCGAGCTCCCAGTCGCTCGATGAGCATATGGTCAGCAAGGGCTCGCCCTTCTTGACCATCTCTCCCATCTTCCGATGAATGATCACCCCTGCCTTCTTGTCCGATGGGGCGCCAGCTATCCGGGCGATCTCGACGATGCGCTTGTTGTAGAAGGCAACAACATATCCCGTGCTCGGAGAGAGGATCTGCTCCTGATGATCCCCTATCTGTATATCCTCGCTCTTGACCTGGGGGTCGCCCCCCTGGGCCTCAATGATCTCCATCAGCTTCTTGTGAGCTCTGCCGCTTGCGAGGATCTCCTCGGCTATGTGATGTCCCTCGCCCCGGCCGGCAACGCCGCCCATCTCGAGAAGAATCCCTGCAAGCGCGATGCCCTTCTCCCTGAGGCTGTTTGGACCCTGGCCCGTCTCCAGCATCGTCAAGGCCTCCCGAATCTCCAGGGCAGGTCCAACCGTCCTTCCGACTGGTGACCCGCCAAAGGTCATGGCGCACTCCACCTTTATCCCCAGGCGATCACCCAGGTCCATGAGGTCTTTAGCAAGCGACCTTCCGTCCTCTTGGGTATCGAGCTTTGTCCCGGGGCCGACAGGCATATCCACGACGACCGCATCCGCGCCCACCGCCCCCTTCTTGGCCATGATCGAGGCGAGCATCTGGCTGTAGGGATCGATCGAGAGCGAGTACTCCTGCTTGATCAGCTTGTCGTCGGCGGGCGCTATGTTGGTTGCCCCGCCCCAGGCGATCACCCCTCCGACGTCCTCGGTGATCTCCTTGATCTCGTCGGCCGTGAACTCGACTGGAGCGAGAATCTCCATCAGGTCGGCAGTGCCGCCTGCGCCGGTTATGGCCCGGGAGCTCGTCTTTGGGATGAGAAGGCCTGCGGCTGCAACGATTGGAACGACCAAGAGGGAGACCTTGTTTCCCGGCACCCCTCCGATGCTGTGCTTGTCCACGACCGGATGGGTGTCAAAGTAGATCCGGTCGCCGGTCTCGATCATCGCCCTCGTCAGCCACTCGGTCTCCTGAGCGTCCATCCTGTGGATATAAGAGGCCGTGATGTAGGCGGATAGCTCCACCTCGCTCAGGGTGTTGTCCACGATGTCCCTTACGATCGTTCGGATCTGCTCCTCGGATAGCCGTTCGTTGTCCATGATCCGCTTGATGTAGGATATGGACTGGGGCTTTGGCGCTGGGAAGATGTCCACTGTCAACGCCCCCTTGAGCTCCTTCAAGGCCTCGGTGAATATTCCTACATGACCTTTGGCAACCATTGCGGTGGTGGTGTCCAGGATTGCTACAAGGGATGCGCCTTTGGTCCTTATCCGGACCCTGTCCCCAGCATTGATCCCAAGCTCCCTGGCGTCGGCCAGGTTCAGCATGACCTTATACTGGCCAATCTCGATATCGAAGGGATGAACCTCAAACATGGCTGTGACCTCACATAAGCGGATGCTGTAAGTGCTTAATTAGCTTCCGGGGGGGCTCAGCTGTTCATGGGAAACATGGTCAATATGTTGAGGCAAATTGCCCTTTTTAACTAATCCTCAGCGAAACCGCAATGCCTCATGATCGCGATATCTTTTAATCAGTATCTCAAGTATCCTCAAGATATTGATCGAGTACTATCTCTACCCAATTCAACAGCGAATGAACGCTAATATTTTCCTTTAATTCGCGTGCACATACGCCATCTATGACCGTTCATATAGCGCTTCCAATGGAGTTTGGGCGTGTCAAAGCTGACAATTAGTCCAAATGGCGGATTGGTAGCCTTCAAGTAACTGAGCAGTTACTTCATGGGCCTGTTACTCGATGACCGACAGCCCGGCGGGGGAGTCGAGTCCGAGCAACGAAAGCGATCGTATCCACTCCCCCCTCGCCTCCCTCGTTGTTCCAACGACGAGGCAGAAGCCGCTTGCCGTCTCCTCCAGGACTCCTACTGCCTCTACTGTCTCTCCGGGAAGGGCCTGGCCTGCGTATGTATGTGAGAAGCAGGCGATCTCTTCCACATCGCCATCCAGCTTGAGGATGGAAGGGCTGTCGAATGCATACTCAGCATCCACTACCTCGCCCACCACCTTGACCCGGCCGATGAAACGACCGGGGGATCGTGGAGATCCGCCGATCTGGTCCCACTCTCGGGTGAAGAGCAGGTCGAAGTATGTGCCGTCGATCACACCGCGATTTCCCTTCCGCCTCTCGTGGAGGACGAACTCCGAGAACGAGATTTCAGGCCTTCTCTTTGCGTAGATCTTCCTCCACATCGCATCATTCAATTCCTCGATCAGGCCGTCGGCCTTTGCCTGCCTTATGATATCCCGGGCGAAAAACCAGGCCTTGCCGTATGCGACGAAGTCGATATCCGAGGTCGGCCCCTGTAGTCCAATGAGCATGGAGCCGGTTATTCCCATGGAGCGTCTCTCGATCCCCCCATCCTCAAGGAGTTCCACGATCCTTTCGAGCCTGGAATCGGCCTGTGCCACGTCGGTTAAGCACTCGACAGGGTCATAGCGTCTAGAGACCTCCCCAACTGGGACGACGTGGAGGTCCTCGATGTAATCCGGACGCTCCCTTCTGAGGAAGTCGAAGGATTGGTCGAAGTCGAGCTTTCGAAATCTCCTGCCTCCGGCTTCCCTCTCACCTTGTGGATGAGGGACGTAGCGCAGAAGGGATCTGACGCCCCTTGGATGATGATAATCGGCCACGGCGAAGATCCAGCCGTCCTTCGTCTCTATGAAGTCCCTGATCCTCGCCCTCATTGGATCGCCTCGACCACACGATCCAGCCAAGCCCCCTTCCTCAGTATCCTTCTCGACCCCAAGTCGACCAATGTCGATGGCTGGGCGTAGCGGCTTCTTTTGCCGTCGAGGACCATCTCGACCGCTGAAGAGATCTCTGGATCGATCTCATCGACGCTCGCAGGAGGAAGGCCTCCGCTCCGGTTAGCGCTCGTAGAGGTAATAGGGCCGCAAGCCTCTATCAGCTCGATCGCCATTGGATGCAAGGGAAGGCGTATGCCGACCAGGCTCGATCCGCCGGTGATCTCCGATGCTAGGTCGCCTTTCGCCCTTACCAGAAAGGATACCGGCCCTGGCAAGAGCTCTTTTATGATCGCCATCTCCTCGTCTTCGAGAGAAGCCACGCTCGATATCATATCGAGGCTTGCAACCGCAACTGAGATGGGCTTTTCCCTTGACCGCCCTTTGATCGCGAATACCCTGGCAATGGCCGCAGGGTTCGATATGGAGCAGCCTATGCCGTAGACCGTCTCTGTGGGATAGACCACAACGCCACCCTCTCGAATCAGGCGGGCGGCCTCCACCACCCGAGCCTCCGTCATCCGAACCCCTGAGATGGCCAGCCTCGACGAATCGAGCTGCCTTGATTCTCCTGCCGTGGATGGGTCATCTTCTTTTGATGTTGGCGATATCCCCAAGGGTCAAGCCCTTCGATCCGCTGCCTGGCTTCCAGCGCTCCTCTCTTTCCGATTCGTCTGTGAGCTTGATCCTCAGCTCCTTCTCGAGCTTCTTTCTGATGGAGTCCTCTGGCATGATATCATGTCGTTCGATCTTTCTTATGAGGGAGGCCTTCTCAGCTATCTGGGATCCCAGCTTCTCGGGGGTCAATCCCAGATCCTCCCGTGCCTCCCTAACCACGCGACCGTAATCAGGTATTATCTCAACCAAGTCCTTGAAGTGATCGCGGGGCCTGGGAGGTCTGACAGCCCTGAAGGCGCGTTCAGCCGGGATCAGCTTTTTTGGAACTGGGGTCCACTTATCTTCCGGCTTTCCGAAACGCGCACAGCTCTTGCAAACCTCCAAGGAGGAACCGTCGATTACTATCTTTTGCGGAACGCCGGTAATCTCAGCACCGCATATCTCGCATTGCATATCCCGCTCATCTCGGAAATCTTTTATAGCTGCCGCAGTTTACTAAGCTTAGGAGATATAGGTTTTGGAGAGACCATGAACGAGTCGCATGCTGGAGCCGACTTCTCGCGGTATATCCTGGATCGGATGCGTCAGCTAGAGGAGCGGAACCTAGCATTGCGGGAGCAAAAAGACCGGGCCGAGGGCGAGAGAAGGATAATCGAGAACCAGAAGCTGAAATACGAACGCGAGGCCCGAAAGCTAAGAAGCGAGCTGGAGCGATTGCGCGTTGGCCCAATGGTGGTGGGGACCGTCGTCGATGTGCTCGACGAGAGCCGGGTCGTCATAAAAAGCAGCACAGGTCCGCGGTTCGTGGTAAACGTCTCCCAGTTCCTGGAGGATTCTTTAAAGCCGGGGCTGAATGTCGGCCTCAACCAGCAGTCCTTCGCAGTGATGTGCGTCCTTCCGGCATCCAAAGATCTGGCCATCTTCGGAATGGAGATCGAGGAGGTCCCGGACGTGGACTTCTCGGAGATCGGCGGCCTGGATACGCAGATCTCGGAGATCAGGGAGATCGTGGAGCTTCCATTGAAGAGGCCTGATCTCTTCAAGAAGGTGGGCATCGAGCCGCCGAGAGGAGTGCTCCTCTATGGCCCGCCGGGTACGGGAAAGACGCTCCTTGCAAAGGCCGTTGCCCAGAGCACCGAGGCGACGTTCCTCAGGGTTGTGGGAAGCGAGTTCGTCCAGAAGTACATCGGCGAGGGGGCGAGGTTGGTGCGGGAGCTCTTCGAGCTCGCCAATAAGCAGGCGCCTTCCATCATATTCATAGACGAGCTAGACGCGATTGGCTCGCGACGGATGGATGGGGCAACGAGCGGCGATAGAGAAGTGCAGAGGACGCTGATGCAGCTCCTCGCCGAGATGGACGGATTCGATCCCCGAGGAGAGGTCAAGCTCGTCGCCGCAACCAACAGGCCGGACATGTTGGATCCGGCCCTCATGAGGCCTGGACGGTTCGATAGGGCCATCTTCGTTCCCATCCCCAACCGTGAGGGGAGAAGGTCCATACTCAAGATCCACACGAGAAAGATGAGCCTTCACACCGACGTCAACCTGAACCGAATTGCCGATGCCACGACCGATGCGAGCGGGGCCGATCTCAAGTCCCTAGCAACCGAGGCCGGGATGTTCGCGATACGGGAGGAGAGGGATATGGTCTACCAGTCGGACTTCGAGAGGGCAGCCTCCAAGATCCTTCGGCCGGAGAGCAATAAGGAGCCTCTAGAGCTCGTCCAGCAGTATATCTGAGGGGGGCTGGAAGTCAACTTTGCTTCTACGGATATGGCTCTATGCATGGCTCGCACTTTCATTCGAGAGGGCAGATTCGCCGCGAGCCTATCTCCAAGCTGCGCCCATATCTTATCTCCTGAGCCTCCGGCCGATCTCCTTCAAGACCTCTTCCAGGCTCATCTCTCGAGAATCCTCGAGCTCTGGGGCATGTCTGTGGTGAGGATATGTTCTGAGATGAGAATGATGGGGCGAGTTATCCCACCGTATTTTGAGAGAGCCCTTTTCGTCCTGCCAATGATACGAATATAGAAAGGCATCTGAAGAAAAGAATTCCCTGATATGGAGCTCACTGCCATCGACCAAAGCCGCCCTGATCTTTAAATAGTAGAATCTACCGCCGCTTTTAAAATCTAGAATCTCATAGCCTTTGATGAGATCATCCTGCAGCAATTCTAACGTCTTTAGCATCCTCGATCTCTCTAAGACGGGATTCGAGCTCCAAAACGCTCTCCGAGTACGCCTTCCATTCGATGAAGTCGTCCCAACGCTCAAAGTCCTCCGGCAGCGCCTTGATCAACTCTCCGAAGGAGTGAATATCGCATCCATACTTCATCTCCATGGATCTGATCCTCTCCTTCAATGGAGCTATCTGAGATATGACCTTTAACCTCTCGAAGGCCTTAACATCGTTCGCAGAGACGACCAGGCTTGAGTCCTGACCCATATGAAAATATGTTGGCGTGCTTATGGTATAAAGCCCTCTCCCGGCCGCCTGCCAACGGTCGTCCGAGTCGCAGGTTATGAATAAGATGAGAAGAACGAGACTGGCTCATAATACAGACCGCCTTCAAGGAGAAGCTCATCGAGGTCGCCCTGCCGCTTGAGGCTACCTGCGCCGCCTCCGCGCGCGAGATCGGCCGCGGCCACCCCTCGACCTTGCACCTCTAGTGGGCGAGGCGGCCGCTTGCAGCCTGCCGGGCGGTCCTCTTCTCCCCCCTCGTCGACGACCCCTCGGCATGGCCCGAAGAGTCCCAACCGAGGAGGCCCAGGAAGAGGAACGCAAGCAGCTCTTTGCAATCATCGAGAGGCTCGTCCTCTGGGAGAACACCAACAACGAGCAGGTCCTCGATGAGGCCAGCCGCGAGATTCTGCGCTCGACGGGCGCGCCGCCGCCTGTCCTCGACCCCTTCTGCGGCGGAGGATCGATCCCCCTGGAGGCCCAGCGGCTCGGCCTCGAGGCCCACGGAAGCGACCTGAACCCGGTCGCCGTCCTGATCACCAAGGCGATGATCGAGATCCCGCCCCGCTTCGCGGACCTGCCGCCCGTCAACCCCAAGTCGCGAAAGAAGATGCAGCCGAGGATCGAGGGGCAGGACTGGCCAGGGGCGGCGGGCCTTGCTGAAGACGTCCGATACTACGGCAAATGGATGCGGGACGAGGCCGAGAGGAGGATCGGCCACCTCTACCCGAAGGCGAGGCTTCCCGACAGCGGCGAGGCGACGGTGATCGCCTGGCTCTGGGCCCGGACGGTCAAGTGCCCGAATCCGGCCTGCGGTGCGGAGATGCCGCTATTTTCTTCATTCAGCAAGGCTTTGAGCCCGAACTCCCAACTGGTTTAAGAGGACCTCCGAATAATAGGTATGATGGATAACAGGGCTGTATACGATGAACGATGAGATGCCGGAGAAGGTGCGCTTCGAGGAGATGGAGGGGGTCAAGATCCTGTACGTTGCAGGGAGCCCTTATGAGATGGGGTACCAGCACGGCCGCCTGCTGGCTGACAGTATCGACCTCATGGTGAGCCGCACACTTCTCGCAACGGCCGCCTACGTTGCCGCCCAGACGGGCTCGAATATCGAGAGGGCTCATGAGATGCTCTGGATCGGACAGAGGAAGGCCGAGCCCTATCTTCCAGAGGAGTTTCGGGAGGAGATTGTGGGAATCGCCGATGGCGTGCAGGACGCGGGAGGTGATGCGACCCTCGACCAGATCCTCCTCTGGAACACCAACTACGACCAGTGGTGCATCTACTGCCATCCTCGCTACTGGAAGTGCGATGGCGGGCGGAGCGGCGACCACAGGCGAAGCGCCGGCGACAGCGACGGCAGTGCGATGCCGCCCCAAGGCCCGCCCCCGCCAGCAGGCGGCGGCTGCAGCAGCTTCTCCGCCTGGGACGAATGGGCTGGCGGCGACGGGAAGCTGATCTTTGGAAAGAACGAGGACAACTTCAACATGCCAGGGCAGCTGGAGAACCGGATCATGGTGGTAGCCGAGCCAGACGACGGCCTCGGCCACGCCTTCATGACCTATCCTGGGATGATCGGGCTCGACGGCGGGGTAAACGAGGACGGCTTCGAGATGATGACGCAGCTCTCCTCCATGCAGCACGAGAGCATGGAAGGCTTGGGAATCGCAGTCTTCACCCGCCTTCTCTTGACACACGCAAGCTCAGTCGATGACGCCGTCCGGATCTTTCGGGACCATCCCCGATCTGCAGGCATCGCCTACCACGTCGCCGACGCCAAGGCGAGAATGGCAGCCGTCGTGGAGACCTCTTCCAAGATGATCTCTGTTCGCCATCCCATGCCCGAGGTCGATTGCATCTGGCAGACGAACCACTCCAACTGCTATCCGGGCTGGATGGGCTACTCAGGCTACAACATGGTAGCCGATCAATTGCCCGTAAACGAGCTTGCGGACATATCCACAATCGAGAGTTGGCAGAGGAGCCTGAAGGATCCATACAACTTCTACGTTCAGGCGCCAAGCAGGTTTGAGAGGTATGGGCAGCTGATCCATGAGCACTACGGCAAGATCACTCCCGAAAACGCGATTGGGATCTTGAGCGACCGCTACGATCCATATACACGGATGACTCGGCCGATGGATTCTCCCTCCTGGACGAACAACATCCTCTGCACCATATGCGCGCTCTATCCCGAGTTCGCCTACAGGGCAAACCCGCCTCTCGGCGAGTTCAGGGCCCGCATAGCCAACATGTGGAGCCTCGTTGCCCGTCCCGAGACAGGGGATCTATGGCTTGCGATTCGGGACTTTCCGGCGCAGTACGGCGGGTACGTGCACTTCAACCTGTTCGACCTGCTGGGGAGCCTGCGATGACGGCTAACTCGCTGGTCCATTTTATTCATCTAAGCCGCCTTATACGAATTTGAGGGAGGCTTCCGAAACACATACCAAAATGGCCCCCCCCCACGTTCGCCGCCCTGTTTGATAGGGGGATCTGGCGGGAGACTCGGCGGAGAATCGCGATCTTTGGAGATCGACTGGACGATGGAGCTCGGGCGATTTGAGGGAGGACGCTTGCTCCCCCAAAAAGAGCTCGGATCCGAAGCGGTTATCTCCGAGTCGCGTAAGAATCGTATCTCATGACCGAGATACTGGAGATCGGGGCTGGTATCCTCTATGCAGAGAACAGAAGCTGGAGATGGCAGACGATGATGCGCCCCATAAGGCTGGGCCTCGTCTTCGAAGCGGTGGACCTTAAGGCGGGAGACTGCCCCATCGTGGTCGAGGCAAGGCTCCTTCCCCCTCCCGAGGAGCTGGACCAGGAGATCCTGGATGAGGCCGCCTTAGAGGGGGGCAACTCCCGTGGAGAGGTCATCCGTCAGTTATACCTCACTTATGGAGGCGTTCCTGTGAACATCGATGCCCTCCAGCCAGCCAAGGCCTCCTGCGGCTTCTCCAGCTTCCTTGCCGAGGGGAGCATCGACTCCGGGGGCGCACCTGGAGGAGAGATCCGCCACTTCCGAGACGTCCAGGAGGCGCTCGGCTTCATCAGGGACTTCTACGCAGTCTATTCGACCGGCCTCTTCAACTTCATTGACGAGATCCTGGATAATCCGCTGCGACAGGGCGGGAGCGGAAGGGATCTTATACTCGGAATGGTCCGAGAATAAGGGCGGCAGAGGGATGCATGACAGAATTTATATATCTTGACTGATCTAACGATGAAGATGCACTTGCAGCGTTTTCGATCTATCTATCGAATACGATGAAGAAAATCATCTTGCAACAACAATTTGGCGAAATTGAACATGTTTATCTGTCGTATAAGATGATAGAATCGTACTACCCAAATCTCAGCGACAAAATGATTAATGACATCCTGGATGCGATCTCGAAGGCGTGGAAATTTCAGCTCGGTTTCTGTGTAGCTTGTCCAAATAGGTGCATAAGCGAGAAAGACGTGTACTGTATTATGTTCGATGATAAGAGTCTCTTCAGGTAGAAGAGAGCGAAGGCGATCGCCTCTTAGCATGAAGGTGGCATTGCATGATCTCATCCTTTCCCTTTATGCATGAGTTCTTCGAACGACGAATGCGTCGCATGTTGGATGATGCTGCCATTGCCATCTCGGGCTTCGCCTTGTACAAGCTCCAAAGATGCTATATGTGATAATGATTCAGTTCGTCATACCCGATGTGACGGCCTGCGAAAAGTCGTAGGCGCCGTCTCAAAAGGGAGGGAGATCCATTGGATGATGGAAGAGAGATTCATTTGGCTGGTGGGGGAGCGCTGGCCCTGCTCCTGGCGTTAATTGCCCCCCTAATAGGGACGGCATATGGCGAATGTAGCGCGTTTGACGGCTCCATGATCGCCAATGTCTGGACGACAGAAACCTATCCAGCCTGGGCCGAAAGGCAGATCGCCTGGACGGCCCAGGAGGGCGCGCTCCATGCGGCAATCGTGCTCAAGCATGCGCCGTCGCAGGAGTTTCTCGGGGACGCTAATCTTTCGAGGTCGATAGCCGGCCCGGCCGCCGTAACCTTCGCTTGGAGGATGGACCATCTGCCGCCAAAGGAAGCTTCGTTCGAGAACTCGACTGGGATCGACGGCCTCTTCCTCCTGATCGACGGGAGGATCGAGAAGGCCTGCACCTCGACGGAGTGGGACGAAGAGGGGGTCGAGCTGGGGGATGGCTGGCATAACCTGACGTGGATGCTATCCAAGGATAGAGGCGGATGGAATGCGAGCGGCTGGATCGACCGGATCTGCATCGACTGCCTGATTGTGGCCCCCGACCGCGTCATGGCCGGCGTCCCGTCCCATGCCCTCGTTGCCGATGCCGGGGCCGATGCCGTATACACCTGGACGATTGCCGGAGGCGAGATCATATCCGGACAGGGCACGCCCTCGATTACCTGGGCCGCTCGCGATGGAGGCGCTGCGAGGGTCTCTGTGGAGGTCGCAGCTTCAGGAATCGATGCCGAGTGCGAAAAAGAGATCCTAGTATTCGGATGCTCCATTCAGGCCCCCGGTTGGGTGGTCTCCGACAGTGTTTACAATGCCTCCGTCGCCGATGCCGGGGACGATGCCGTATACAACTGGACGATTGCCGGAGGCGAGATCATCTCAGGCCAGGGCAGGCCCTCGATTGTCTGGACCGCTCGTGATGTCGTCGCCGCCAGGATCTCGGTCGATGTTGCCGCCCCTGGAATAGATGCCGAATGCGAGAAGGAGATCATGGTCTATGAATGCTCCATCCAGACGCTCGGTTGGGTGGTCTCAGGGGGGGATTACAATGCGACAGCGCCGGATGCAGGGCCAGAGGCTAGATACAAGTGGACCGTCAGCGGCGGAAGGATCATATCCGGCCAGGGGACGAGATCGATCGAGTGGCGCGCAGGAAGCGGTGGCCCGGCGATGATAGGCCTTGTAGTCTCTGTCGATGGAATCGAAGCCGGGGCTGAGAAGGAGAGCGAAGTATACAGCTGCGATATGAACTGTCCCAACCAAGTGTTCTCGGGAGAGAGCTACAGTGCGTCGGTTGACGGTGCTGGTCCAGGCGCTTCTTATAAATGGACAATCAGCGGCGGAAGGATCATATCCGGCCAGGGGACGAGGGAGATCGAGTGGCGTTGCGGGGGAGGTTGGCGCGATACATCGATCGGCGTGATTGTATCGAGGGATGGCATGGAGACCCGGAGCCATGAAAGGTGGTCTGCATTCGGATTGTTCTCGTGAACCGTTCGTAGGGCGGCGGTGGCGTCCCTTCGTCCCTGCGCCCCCTCTTTCCGCATAAAAAAACGTCGCAAGATATCGTTATTCATCCTTTGTGCATGAGCCTGCCGGTATCGTGAACGTGGCAGGCAAGCTTCAGTCAGGCTTCTTGCAGGCGACGCAAGTGGAAGTCGACGCCCAAGGCCTCGCCTCCGGTCGGCAGAATGGCGTTATAGGGGCCAGCCGCACCGGCAATAATACACCATCGACATCCTTTTCTTCTCACAACCACATCCCACATCATCCCGGACTTCCGGGTGGAAAGTGATCACCATGAAACTGAAAAACGCCGCTATTATCATCACCATGCTCCTCATCTGCACCGAATGGGCTGCTGCCGTTGACAATCCGCAGGGAAACAACCCGGTCTGCGGTCCGTGCGGTTCGTACGGTCTGCAATTTGACGGACCGCTTGAGTATACCCCGTATCCGGAACCACTCAATGTCGGTGCCCAGAATCCGGGGAAGGTATATGTTGTCTACTCGGTCATCGACGAGGAAAGCAGACCCTGGTGGACTCAGGCTACTGGAGTCTGGCAGGCCTGGGGCCCGTATGAGTTTAAAAGCGGTAAGGGCTATATCCTCGAATTCGGACCACATGACATTGTCGGCATGACCGAAGGGCCGCTCCCATACTATGTCGAAGGAACTGCCGCATGGCTGCAGGATGAGAACGTCGATTACTGGGATGAAAATTCCTATTCCTACTGTATCGTACCAGAAGGACAGTTCCTTAACGCAAGCACCAACCACGCCCCGGTTCCTGCCACAGGAGAAGAGACCCTCATCCTTGATATCGACACCCTCGGAGCAGTCTATAATAAACCAACCGGAAGTGTTTACCTTGACCTGGCTGATACAACTAGGATCACAAAGATCCAGACGTATCACTGGAATTATGGGGCAGGAACCGAATCACCGGGATCCATCCTGATCGTTGATATGAACTCACAAGAATCAGACGGCGGATATCCAATGACCGAGTATGAGGCATACGGACTGGAAGGGTCCGGCGGTGCACCGAACGCGTACTGGGTAGTTGAGCCTGACCTTGTTTTAGAGCCCGGAAAGTACATGATCCTCGACTCGGAAAACACCACCTGGGCACAGAACGATGAGACTGGCGGCCTCGGTGTCACGAAGGTCTGGGGTATTGTCGAGTCTTGAACCAGCAGAAAGGAAATCCACCCTTTTTTTTATAGGCGAAGACCGATGCAGCAGTATTCCTCCCCTGATATGAACAGATGGAATCTGACCGCCTAAGCTGTCAACGACGGTCCAGGTGCAACATGTAATTGGACCATAAGCGGCGGAAGCATTCTCTCCGGCCAGGGGACGAGGGAGATCGAATGGCGCTGCGGGTGGAGCGCTGCATCCATTGCCGCGAACATCTCCGTATCGAGGGACGAGATGGAGTCCATATGCTATAGAGATTGGTCGCTCTTCTGGTTCGGGATCTTGTAAACCAGCAGGACGGCAACGGAGGCGTGCTCTCGCCTCCTTACCCTCTTGCAGAGGGCTAACGTCAGCAGGCGACGGCCGACGGCCGTCCGCCAGCGGTTCGCACATCAGATGTACGTAGGGCCTGCATTGCCTTCGGGAGACTCAGTGGGGCTTGCGATCTTTTTCATCAGCGACATGATGCCCGGCTTTGCCTCCCTTGGGGGTCCCATCTGGAATCCTGGAATATCGAGGCCGGAGCCTCCGAAGAACTCCTTGTTGAGCCGGTCCTTGATCTCGTCGAATATCCTCTTGTAGGCGACGCAGTGGGGGTCGACGCTCAAAACCTTCCCACCGGTCGGCGCCATGGCGTTATAGGGGCAGCCGCCCCGGCAGTACTTGATATGAGCGCAGCTTTTGCATTCCCGGTCGACGAACTCCTTGAACTGGTGCATGACCTTCCAAGCGTCGGATCTCGCCAGGTCCTCCATAGTTGGATGATCGTAGACGCTTCCCATCACGAACTCCGGCATGCCCACGAAGCGATAGCAGGGATATATGCTGCCATCGGGTCCCACCGCAAAGGTATCCCCCATGCAATCGACATAGGTGCATACGGTTCCACGGCCGACGAGGACGCATCTTAAGAGGTCGTCGATGTTTCGAATCTCAATCTTGTCCATGTTCTCGATATATTTATCGAGGAGATAGACCAAGAGTTCCCCATACTCTTCGGGGGGAAGCGCCCATCTATCCGGATCCCGGTCACGCAGAGACGGTAGCGCCGGATGGAGCTTGAAGGTAAAGCCGTTCTCCAGGAAGAAGTTGAAGATCTCCTCCTTGAATTTGACGGAGTACGATGTAAACGTGCAGATGAACTGGACCTGGAGGCCAGCCTCCTTAGCAATCTCGAGGCCTCGCATCGTCTTCTCGAAGTAGCCCTCGCTCCTCTGCAGGTCGTTGAGCTCCTTTGGGCCGTCGATGCTCGATCCGATGGGGATCTTGTACTTGGCAAGCACCCTTGCCAGCTCCGGCGTGAGCTTCCAGAGGTTGGTCTGCAATGCAAAGGCGATTCTCAGGTGAGACAACCCCTGGGTGAGCAAAGGCAGGGCCTGACGATAGAACTCAACGCCCGCTAAGAGCGGCTCTCCTCCGTGGAATGTGAATGTGATCGTCTCATTCCTGAAATCCTTGAGCCACTCGACCACCTCCTCGATCGTCTCTATGCTCATCATGGGAGAGCCCTCGTCAGAGCTCCAGCAGTAGCCGCAGTTAGAAGGGCAGCCGAGCGTTGGGATCAGCATCACGTGAAAGGGCATTCTCGAAGCACCATTATCGTCGGCTCTCTCCAAGGTATTAATAGATTTGCTGCAATGCTATACATGCGCTGCTATACATGCAATGCTCTACATGGAAATGCCTTCCAAAGTATGGATAACGGAAAAATTATTTATCGATGGACACGAAGTAGATGGTTTGGATATAGGGCTATGGAAGAAGAGATATTTCGGCATGCTGCCGCTGGGCGGGGCAGAGGAGTTCGATGAGATCCTTGGAGGACTTGCGTGGAGGACTGAGGAGTTGAAAGATGGCCTTGCGACTGCGCATAAGGAAGCGTGTTTGGGATCGCGCCGTCGATAGTTCGTCCAAAATCCTCGCCAGCCGGCACGAAATATCTGATACGATCAGAAGTTCTCGAATATTGTGAGGTGTAGGAGATGGTAGACGAATACTCGGATGAAGAGCTGGAAGAGATCTCGGAGAGGATCTCTGGATGGTTTGTTGAGTTCTCTGAGAGCAAGTACTTCGAGGAGCTGACCGAGGAGCAGAAGAAGGAGGCAGAGTTTGCAGTCAAACGGCGGCACACCCCGCAGCAAGCTAGCAGGGTATTCATTTTTAAGATTAAGTCCAAACGTTCAGGCCGTTCCATCAATTGTTTCAGAAGGAAAGGCTTAATCCGGAATGTCGGTTCAATTCAATAATCCCCAAAAACAGCGAGGAAGCACCCCATGACCAGCCGAGAGAGCCTCCACTCCCTCCCGATCGAGATCGTCCTGGCCCGCCTCAACACCAATCCCTCGGGCCTCGATAGGTCCGATGCCGTAAGAAGGCTTGAGGAGCACGGGCCAAACGAGCTAGAGAAGACGCGGAAAAAGAGCTATCTTCTGGAGTACCTCCGGCAGTACCTCCAGTTCTTCGCCCTCCTCCTTGAGGTTGCAGCAGCCCTCTCCTTCGTTGCAAGCTACTACTCACCAGGCGAAGGCTACGAGATCCTCGCGGGCGCAATCCTTGGCGCAGTCTTCATCAACGCAACCTTCGCCTTCTGGCAGGAGTACAAGGCCGACAAGACCGTGGAGGCCCTCCTGAAGCTCATTCCCACCATGGTGAAGGTGAGGAGGAAAGGCAAAGTAGAGGTGGTGAACGCAAGGGAGATCGTTCCAGGCGACCTTTTAATCGTCGACGAGGGAGACAGGATCGGGGCCGACGCAATCCTGATCGAAGCCAACTCCCTCTACGTCAACATGGCAGCCCTGACCGGCGAGGCAGAGCCCGCAAGGAGGATCGCCGAGATCGATCTCTGCGACGATATATTGGATGCGAGAAACGTCCTCTTCGCCGGGACGACCGTTGCCTTGGGAAACGGCCTTGGAGTCGTCTATAGAACGGGAATGAAGACCGAGTTTGGAAGAATCGCATCGCTCTCAAAGGAGGTCGAGAGAAGGCCGACTCCGATGCAGATCGAGATCATCAGGATAACGAGGATCCTCACCCTCGCAGCCCTCCTGGTTGGTGGGGTCTTCTTCGCCCTCGGCGTTGCTTCGGGGCAGGGATGGCTCGTTGCAGCCATATTCGCCCTTTCCCTGATCGTTGCCAACGTTCCCGAGGGCATGCTTCCCACAATCACGCTATCCCTCTCTCTTGCAAGCCGCAACATGGCGAGGAGAAACGCCCTGATCAAGAACCTGGACTCGGCCCAGACTCTTGGAAGCGCAACGGTGATATGCACCGACAAGACCGGAACGATCACCAGAAACGAGATGACCTTGAAGGAGATCTATCTTTCGAGCGGCGAGGAGGCGTCCGTCAGCGGAGAGGGATACTATGACGACGGCGAGATCAGCTTCTCAGAGGAGAGGCCAGACTCCCTCGACCGGCTTGGGTTCCTCCTTCTGGCGGGCGCTCTGAACTGCAGGGCAGTGATCGAAGGGGATGCTGCGTTCGGCGACCCAACGGAGCTTGCAATCGTTGCCGCCGCAAAGAAGGCCCGGGTTCGAGTGGATGCATACAGGAAGGTCGGGGAGATCCCCTTCTCAAGCGACCGGAAGATGATGTCGACGGTCTGTGAAAGGGTGGAGAAGAGGGAGGGAGAAGGAGAGGGAGAAAGCGAAGCGGGGAAGGTCATCTTCTCCAAGGGCGCGCCTGAGGTATTGATCGAGCTCTCCGGCCGTTTCATCGACGATGCGGGTCGTATCCGGCCCCTTGGCGACGTCGAACGCAGGAGGATCGAGGCCAAGGCCGAGGAGCTGGAGCGAAAGGCCTACAGGCTTCTTGCAATCGCCTATAAGGAGGGGGAGGACGAGGCCGACTTGATCTTCCTCGGGCTTTTTGCGATCATGGACCTTCCCCGGGAGGAGGTCAACGATGCGATTAGAAAGTGCCAGCTAGCATCGATCAGGGTCATGATCCTCACCGGAGACAATCCCCTGACTGCAAGGGCGATCGCCGAGAAGGTGGGGCTTGAGGTCGACGTGGCCCTGACGGGCGACGAGATCCGGGAGATTCCGGACGGGGATCTCGCAAAGCTCCTCAAAGACAAGAACGTCCTCTTTGCGAGGGTGAGGTCGGAGCAGAAGCTCCGGATCGCCGCCCTCCTCCAGGAGAACGGGGAGGTTGTGGCGATGACCGGCGACGGCGTAAACGACGCTCCGGCCTTGAGGAAGGCCGATATCGGGATCTCCATGGGGATAAAGGGCACAGAAGTTGCGAAGGAAGCGGCCGACATGATCCTTCTCGACGACAACTTCGCTTCGATCGTTGCCGCCATTGAGGAAGGGAGGACAGTCTACTTCAACATCAAGAAGTTCGTGACATACATCCTCTCGTCGAACGTCCCTGAGATCGTGCCCTACATACTCTTCTTCTTCCTGAAGATTCCGCTCCCCTTGTCGATTATCCAGATCCTATCCATCGACCTTGGATCCGACATGCTCCCGGGGCTCGCGCTTGGAAGCGAGGCCTCTGAGGAGGACATCATGGAGCGGCCTCCTGTCGGCAAATACGAGCGAATCCTCGACTGGGAGGTCTTCAAGCGTGGGTACTTCTTCTTGGGGGCAATCGAGGGGGCTTCAGCGATTGCCGCCTTCATCGGGTTCTTGTTCTTGAACGGCTGGCATTATGGGGACCTCTCGATCTCAAACACCGTCCTTCACAGGCAGGCGATGACGATGACACTTCTCGGCGCCGTGAGCTGCCAGCTCTTCAACGTCTGGACGCTCCGGTCCTGGGAGCACTCGGCCTTCGATAAGGGGCTCTTTAAGAACAAGCTTCTGATCGTCGCAATCCTCATAGAGCTCGTCTGGATATACGCCCTCTTGAACGTAGGGGTCGTTCAGCTGGTCTTCAACACCGCTCACGTACCCTCGCGGTACCTCTGGCTCCTCCTTCCCTTCCCAGTCCTCCTCTTTGCAAGCCACGAGGCTTACAAGTCGAGGATCCGAAAGAGGGGGCGATGACAATAGATAATCCACTACCAAATCCTGGGCGACCAATCGGGATGAACGGGTTCTTGTCTACCGTCGATGACAGCAGACGAGATCCTGATAATCGCCCTCAACTTCTCAGACAATGAAACATACGTCCCCATTCACTTCGGCCATGCAGGCAGTTGGGTCGATATCATCGAGGCCAGTTATGAGAACTGCCAACGTCCATACGCCAAGTCGGTGACAGATCCCACGGCTCGCGAATGGGTCTCCATTCCAAGCAACTTCGGAAGGATTCTGCGCCTGGAGCCGTAATGCCAGCGACGGATTTCTAGGATCAACGGCTACGTCAAGAAATAGGCCGCCATCCTCCAGTTAGCCATACGGGTAATCTGGTGCTCCGGTAGGGATTTGAACCCTAGTCGAAGGAGTGAGAGTCCTTCATGATTGGCCGAGCTACACTACCGGAGCGCGGAGGGGGGGTTGCTCTCCCGGCATTTAATCCTTTTGGCCAGGATGCCGGAAGTTGCAGATCTCCTCGAGCCCACAGGCGCTACAGAGGGGGGACCTTGCCCGACAGACAGCCCTGCCGTGCTTGATGAGGTTCAGATGCATCGAGAGGTACTTGTCCGGGGGGACGATTCTCTCGAGAACCTCCTGGGCCCTCTCGATGCTCGCCTTCTGCGGAACAAGGCCAAGGCGGGAAGCCACCCTATAAACATGGGTGTCGACCGGCATTGTGGGGCGTCCAAATCCGAAGAGGAGGACGACTGCCGCCGTCTTCGGCCCGACTCCAGGGAGGGATAAAAGGAACTCCCTTCCCTCTTCAAGGCTCATATCCCCGAGAAACCCAAGGTCCATGGAGCCGGCCCTCTCAAGCACCCTCGCCAGGGCCTCCTTTATGCGGGGGGCCTTGATCCGGGAAAGCCCCCCTAGGCGGATCTGGCCTGCAACCTCTTCTGTAGGAACAAGGAGCAGGCGGCCATAGTCGGGATATGCCTCTTTCAGGGCGGCAAAGGCCCTTTCCGAGTTCGTGTCAGACGTGTTCTGGGAGAGGATGGTGATCACGAGGAGATCGAGCGGATCCCTCCCTTCCAGCACGGGGAGGCCATAGATCCCCTCCAGGATTCCTGTGCAGTCGAGAACCTTCTTCTCCAAACCTTGCATAACCTTGGGATCTGGCCAGCCCCCGATTATATAGCTTGCATCCGAAACCTAATTAGGGATTGATCGAGAGGGATTATTAGATGCAGTTCCTCACCCTCTACCCCTTCCTCCTCTCCATGCTCATTGGAGCCCTAATAGGCACCGAGCGACAGCGCCGGCTCGCCCAGGAGAGGATTCGAGGAGTTGCGGGCCTGCGCACGTTCACGCTCATCGCAATGCTAGGAACGCTATCCTCCAAGCTCGCGGAGACCTATGGTCCCTTCTTCGCGCTCGCAGCGCTCGCGAGCTTCGTCGTCCTGATTGGGATCAGCTACTCGGCCTCTGTCAACGCCCAACACCGCCTCGACCTCACAGGCGCCGTTGCCGCAGTGATCACATTCGCACTTGGGATGCTCTGTGGCATCGACGAATCGAGCCTGCTTGCCGTGGCCCTTGGCATAATCACAACCTGGGTCCTTGCGACGAAGACGATCACACATAGATATGTGGAGGCCCTGACCGAGGCCGATCTTCTCGATACTCTCAAGATGGGCCTGATGGCTCTCGTGATCTACCCCCTCCTGCCAGAAGAGCCAATCGATCCCCTGGGCGTCCTAAGCCCTAGGGAGATCTGGCTCATGGTGGTCCTCGTCAGCCTGATCGGCTACGTCGGCTACATACTCATCCGGATACTCGGCACCCGAAGGGGTCTATCGCTTACAGGCGTGTTTGGAGGGCTCGTATCGAGCACTGCGGTTACAATGGCGATGGCCTCTGAAGTCAGGGCGCAAAGGGAGATTTGCGCAACTGCCGTCTTTGCGGCAACTATCGCGAGCTGCACCATGTTTCCTCGAATGCTCTTCATCGTCCTCGTGGTCAATCGAGAGCTCTTCTTGGACCTTCTGCCCAGCCTTTCTGCGATGACTATTCTTGGAGTGGGCCTCGCCTTCCTTCTCCAGAGGGAGAAGAGGGTAGGGGGAACGGATATCGGCCTTAAAGATCCCTTCCGCATCGTCCCGGCCCTGAAGTTCGGGGCCTTCTTTGCCTTCATCCTCCTCGTATCGAAGATCGCAACGATCCACTTTGGCGATGCCGGAACTTACGCTGCAAGCATCATATCAGGGCTAGCCGACGTCGATGCCATAACCCTCTCGCTCGCAACGCTTGCCCGCTCAGGCCTCGCCCCCGATGTGGCGGTGAAGGCAATCACGATAGCGGCTATTACAAATACCCTCGTCAAGCTCACGATCGCATACGTACTTGGGAGCAGGGAGTTTGGAGACCGGATGGCAATGATATTATTGCCTACTGCAGCAGTCGGAATCCTCGTGGCCCTGGCGTTATAGGGGAAGCCCGCGTAGAGACGGTTCGGCCGAAGAAGGCGACGCTCAATCCTTTGGACGTGCAGAATCGCGAAAGAGAAGATGGGCCCGACGCGATTCGAACGCGTGATCCCCGCCGTGTAAGGGCGATGTCATAACCAGCTAGACCACGGGCCCTCGCCAGCACCATCCATAATTCTGGTGATATTAGATTCTATCGCTCCGATCTTGACAGCGGAAGGAAAGGAAGATGGATCCCTCGCTGCTTAAGCATGGTTAGCAGCGAGGTGAGCGATCGAGGCCGCGCAGAGGGCATCGATCATTCGTCCAAGGGAGCGATGGAGATGCAAGATGCTGCTGGCGCTATCATTGGATCTTCCCATCAGCTATCCTCCGGCCTTCCCATCAGATCCCCCTCTGCCGAATGAAGGGGCCGGTTAGGGTCTCATCCAGCACCTTCTTCGACGGCGGAGCGGTCATGAGGCTTACGACCACCATCACCACGATCGCCAGCGCAAAGCCGTATATGCTGAAGTGCATTGGGAGTGGGGCGATGAACTTGTGATAGTATCCAGCTCCGACGGCCCCCAATAGTCCCAGGACCATGGAGCAGATGGCGCCCTCCCTCGTTGCCCGACGCCAGTAGAGGCCTGCGAGGACCGGGACGACGAACGTTGCGAGCATTATCCCTATTCCCATCCAGATCAGGAAGGCCAGCAGCTCGGGCGGATTGCTCCAGGCAAGTGCCAGAGTGACGAGCGCCGAGACCGCAACTGCCACCCTGCTGACGAATGTGATCTTGCGGTCGGAGGCTTTCTTGTTGAAGAACATCCTGTAGATATCCCAGCCGACGTAGCTTCCTATCGTGAGCATCAGACGGTCGGTCGTCGACATCACCGCGGAGAGGACAATGACTGCGATCAGAGGGCCTGCGAATCCCGGGAAGGCATCCATAGCGCTTACTATGAAGCAGTAGTCCGAGGGATTGCTCACGCCTGTGGGAAGGGTCATTATGCCGTCATGGACCATGGACCTCGAGGCGAAGCCTATGATCTTTACGAGGTACATCACGACCAGGTAGATCACGAAGGCGGCGACGGGCGACCAGCGAAAGAGCTTCTCATCCTTCGCCGAGAAGACGTTGTTTATAACGTGGGGAGCGCTTGCGAGGCCGAAGGTGAGGAGGAAGAAGAACGAGACTATGTACTCCGGCGTCATGAAGGCATAGCCTGCGTAAGGAGGATGCACCTGGGGATACCAGAGTTTGAGGAAGTTGGGGTCGATGCTGTAAAGGACGGCGTTGATATGGGTCATCCCCCCTGCAGCCTGGATGATAGCTGGACCTACCAATAGGACGCCTCCAAGGATCATCAGCCCTTGCACAAGCGCGATCCAGGCAACCGCGTAGAGGCCTCCTAGTATCACATAGACCATCACTATCACAGCGCCCAGGACTAGCGCCTCGCTGTAGGAGATCTTCAGAAGCCAGCTTAGCACCATGCTGATCGAGACGTACTGGCCTACCAGGTAGATGAGGGAGACAAGTATCCCTGCAACCGCAGAGACTCCCCGAATGATGCTCGGGCTATAGAACCTGTGGGCAAGGTAGTCTTGAAGCGTCATATATCCCGTCTTGCTGGCAATGGCATGGAGCTTCACTCCATAGGCCAGTATGACGAAAGACGCGCTCAGGGGAACGAAGATCTGCTCCCAGATGGTGGGCCAGCCTGCGACGTATCCGAGGCCGCTTACTCCAAGGATCGTCATGCCGCTGCAGATGCTCGCAACGATCATCAGCGTGAAGACCCAGAAGCCGAGGCTTCTTCCTGCCACGATGAAGTCCTCGGAGGACTTTATCTTCCTGGATGTCCATGCCCCTATGGCAAGCAGGCCTATCAGGTATATTCCCACGATTGTGGCCATCTGCATATCCACTTGAATCACCACCTCAAGGCCCAGAGGAGCAGTATCAAGCTGATCAGTACCGGAATTAGTGTTATCCCTATGAGAGTCTCAGTTGGCAGCCCAAATATGGGGATCCCTCCATGATATGTAACGCGGTGGCGTGTTACAATGTATCATATAAAGATATCCGTAGACCGACTCTACAACCGTAGACATCCTCTACTGTAGACCTTCGATGCGGCCGGCATGCTCCGGGATGAGAGACTTTTTTAGTGTGGAGGGCGATAGCTATGGATGATGAGCCATCATACGGCCTTAGGCCTGAGCGAGGAGGGAGATGGATTGAAGCAGCTTTGCGACTCCATGGCTCGAGGCGTCTCCAATGCCATCTCTGCCATGGTCGGCGACCCTGCAAGCGGAGCCTATCTCAAGATGGGGGCGGACGGCACGCCGACGAAGTCCATCGACAAGGTCGCAGAGGATGCCGCTCTCTCCCCCCTCATGGCATGGGGCAAGGGATTTCGAGTGCTAAGCGAGGAGCTTGGGGAGACGGTCATTGGAGGCGTTCCCGACTACTTCATGCATCTCGATCCCCTGGACGGCACCTACAACGCCGTTTCTGGGATCCCCTTCTACTCCATATCCATATTCATCAGCAACGAGGAGATCAGCCTTGGTTACGTCTACGAGATTCCGCGCAAGATCTGCTACTACGCCGAGGCCGGCCGGGGATCTTGGATGGAGGCAGGCGGAACCAGGACTCAACTGGCGGTCTCGCGGACAAGGGCGCTCAAGGACTTCAGCGTCTCGGCGTATACGATACGCCCCAACACCAGTAGGATAGTTCCCCTTGGGGACAAGGTCCGCCGCATAAGGACGCTTGGGAGCACATCGCTTGAGCTCTGCCTTCTTGCATCGTCCAAGCTCGACGCCTTCGTGGACCTGCGCGGTGCGCTAAGAGTCGTCGATGTTGCAGCTGGATGTATGATCGTGCAAGAGGCGGGAGGGATGGTGAGCGACGGGCGAGGAGAGCCCCTCCAGCTGAAGCTGGATATGTGGCAGAGGAGGTTGATGGTTGCCTCAAACGGCATCCTCCACAGGGAGCTCTTGGATCTCATTGGAGGGGATGGGGATTAGGATCGGCTTCGTCTCCAGGAACGATCCCGACTCGCTCCGGCTTGTCGAGAAGCTCGTGAAGCGGTTTGGCTCACGAGCCGAGATCATGGTCGATAAGGATGTCTCAAAGCAGATCGGTATCGAGGGGCGGCCGGTGGAGGAGATGGACGCCGACTTCATCGTCTCAGTTGGCGGCGACGGAACCATTCTTCGGACGATCCATCGAATGAAGGACCCAATCCCCATATTGGGGATAAACATGGGCACCGTCGGCTTTCTGGTGGACGTGGAGCCAAAGGAGGCGGTAAAGACCCTCGAGCATCTCCTATTCGGCTTCGAGGTGGATGAGAGGACGAGGCTCGAGATCTCGCTTGACGGAGAGATGCTTCCTCCGGCGACAAACGAGGTCGTGCTGATCACGGCAAGCCCAGCGAAGCTGCTCGACTTCCAGATAACCGTTGGAAGTTCGCTTCTAGAGAGGCTTCGGGCAGACGGCATGATCTTTGCCACCTCCACTGGGTCGACCGCCTACGCCATGTCTGCAGGAGGGCCCATAGTCGACCCCCGCGTCGACGCAATCGTCCTCGTCCCTGTCGCACCCTTCAAGCTTTCCGCCCGACCTTGGGTCATCCCGGGTGATAGCGAGATCAAGGTCAAGCTCACGCTCCCTGGAAAGGAGGCCTTGGTTGTGATAGACGGCCAGAACATGCGCAATGTGACCGACAGAGACGTAATCACAATTGGTCGCTCACCCAATCCTGCGAGGTTCGTTCGGGCCTCTCGGGACGGATTCTATGAGAAGGTCAAGACCAAGCTATCCTGATCTCCTATCGAGTAAAGGCTATCCTGATCTTCTTTCCAGGATCTCGCGTCCCCTCTCGAGTATCATCACCATCTCGTCTATGCTGTACTGGCCCATAAGATCGATGGTGCGGGAGACCTTCTCGTAGAATGCCCTGATCATCGTGATCCTCTTCAGGAGATCGTCGTCCTCGTGCTCCATCAGGTACCTCTCCGACTGGTCCATGGCGCGGCTAAGAAGCTCCACTTCCTTTCGGACTGTGTTCATCATGGCAAGGCGAAGAGTATCCGGAGCATTCACTATGAGGTAGAGGTGTCTCTTGTCCCCCGGCCTGACGACCCTTCGAACGAATCCCAACCTCTCGAGAAGGCTCATATTTGCGCTTACAGTCGACTTGCTGTAGCCGGTCTCTGCCACGAGATCGTCCATCGAGCGAGGCTCATCTGCGAGGAAGAGCGAGCCCCTGAGGACTCCTACAGCATCGCCGTATCCCTTCAGCTTGGCTGACTGGATGCAAGCATCTGTTATGTAGCCCTGTACCACCTCCCCTGGAGAGGCCAAATCATCGCTGTTCATCAATTCAGAGATGACCACAAGCTTTATCTATGTTTCGCATGTTTCGGAAGTTCGGTAATATCCGAATATTCGGTATCTGGTTGAATAAGATGAGGAAGACGGAGAGGCTAGGCGTCTGGATCGCGGACAATCCCATGGTGATCATCGCTGCAGCTGCTGTGATCACCATACTGGCATTCCATTATGCCCAGGAGATCGAGATGCAGGGGATGGCGACGGAGAGCTTCGTTGGCAAGGACTCACCCCTGTATCAGATCTACGACCATCTCTTCGTGGAGCGCTTTGGATTCGAGTCCATAGTTGTGGTGATAGAGGGCGACGACGTCACAAGGCGGGATGTGCTGGAGGCAGAGCTTCGTCTATCCGACGGGATGATGGGGGCACCGGGCGTCCTTGCCACAAATGGCATTGCCGATATCGTGGCAGAAGCGTCCGAGGCGCGAGATGGCAAACGAGCGATCCCGGATCAGGAATCGATCGAAGCGATACTTGCTTCCATCGATCCAATCATGATCGAGAGCATCATGCCTGACCGCGGGCATACCATGTTCGCAGTGGAGATGCCCATGTATCTGAGCGACGATGAGATGCGGGAGATCATGATTGAGACCGAGGGCCAGATGATGCTCGCAGAGTTCCCTCCTGACGTTGGCCTCGTTGTTACGGGAAGCCCGGCCTTGAGCAACTCCATCATGGAGGAGATGGCAAAGAGCAACGGCCCCTTGCTTATGCTTGCAGGAGTCCTCATGGTCTTTGCCCTTCTACTGGTATTTCGCCATGTAAGGTGGCCCCTCCTTCCCATACCGATCGTCTTCCTCGGCATCATCTGGACCTTTGGCGCCATGGGCTTCTTACATATCCCCATGACCATGGTCTCCATGTCCGCCTTTCCCGTGCTCATAGGAATCGGTATCGACTACGCAATACAGTTCCACAACCGCATCGACGAGGAGTTCGGAAAGACGGGGTCGCCGGTGAAGGCGGTGATCTCGACGGTCAATAACACGGCGATACCTGTCATGATCGCGCTCTCGATTACCGCCGCAGGTTTCGTCTCCCTCCTGACATCATCGGTTCCGATGACGAGGGACTTCGGTTTGATCTGCCTCATTGGCCTTTTCATGTGCTATCTCTCCGCCCTATTCGTTGGAATAACCGTTCTCGCCGCAGTAGAGGCCAGGAACGGCCGAAAGAAAGACGAGGTCGATGGCGCTTCGAAAGAATCGTTTGTGGGCTCCTACCTCGAGAGGATGGCCGAGTTCTGCATCGATAGGTGGAAGGTCGTCTTGAGCCTTGCCTTCATTCTCGCCCTTGCCGGAAACTACGCCGACTCTCAGGTTGCTATCAACACCGACTTCAAGACATACATCCCCCAGGACATGCCCCCATTGGTGCAGTTCTGGCACATGAGCGAGATATTCGGAGGATCGGACGAGATCAACCTGATAGTGCAGGCGGACGACGTGACAGACCCCCAGACCGTCAAATGGATGGACCGCTTCGGAAGCTATCTTCTTGGCTCAAGGGATCAGGTCTATGCGGTTAGCAGCATCGCAACCCTTATAAAGCAGGCAAATGGCGGGGAGATTCCCACAACGAGGACCGAGATCCGCGATTCATTCGAGAGGATCCCGCCTCAATTGGCCTCGAAGAACGTGGATGGGCATGATACGGCCATAATCAGCCTGAACATCGGCGAGGCGGTGAGAGATCTGGGCGAGGAGGGGATAGACCGTCTCCTCAAAGAGGTCGAGAAGGACATAGCCTGGTTTCCGCCCCCGCCCGGAGTATCGGTCCGGGAGTCGGGCGACCTGGTCGTGATGACGACGGTAATCGGAGCCCTTACAACAGGTCGAACTGAGATGACGCTCCTTGGTCTCATCCTCATATTCGCAATCCTCCTGATCATATACAGGGATATGATCAAGGCCCTCCTCCCAGTCCTTCCAATGCTCGTTGTGATCGGCTGGATGGGCGGCGTGATGTATATTGGCAATATTCAGTATACACCACTCACAGCCACTCTCGGCGCCCTCATACTGGGAGTTGGCTCGGAGTACTCCATCCTCATGATGGAGCGCTTCTACGAGGAGCTCGCCAAGGTGGGTGAGCCAAGGGAGGCGCTGAAGACGGCAGTCAATCGCATCGGCTCGGCCTTGATCGCCTCGGGGATGACGACGGTCTTTGGCTTTGCCGCCCTCATATCCTCGCCATTCCTCATCACCAGCAACTTCGGCACGGTCACTGTGCTTGCGGTGATCTTCGCCCTGCTGACCACGTTCACGGTCTTCGCAGTCCTCATGTTGCGCCTGGAGATAAGGCGCAAAGCCTACAAGGATCTCAAGCATCGCGTATTCAATTCCCAGAGGAGGACAACTCATTGAAGCTAATGCTTGCTCTATGCATGATCTTGGCCCTGATGGCGTCGGCCCAGGGCGAGGACAACTACATTCCCTCGGTCTCGGGGGAGAACTTCTGGACCTTTCATGGTTCCCCAGATCTGACTGCTGCGATCGGCGGCACGAACGAGTTCGACCGGGGGGAAACGGTAACCCTCTACGTCGACCTGATCAACTACGGCAGGTTGATGGGATTCGAGAAGGACAAGACCCCATCGTCCGCCGAGGATCTAGCCCTCGCCGATAAGGAGGAGGATCTGGAGGATGCCAAGACGACAGCCATAGGTATCAAGGCGACTCTGGCATCTCCCAGCAACCTCATCGAGGTGAAGTCGGGAGACCAGGTCGTCGAGTCCCTCAAGGCGGGTGATAAGACCAAGGAGCCCTTAAGGTTCACGATCCAGATCGCAAGCGATGCCCCTGCCGGGGAGTATCCGCTTCAACTGCGCCTTCAGTACGACTATCAGTATAACGTGGAGGTCGATGCAAACAAGCTCGATTCCGAGACCAACAAGCTCGTGGGCTTTAAGACGGCCTTCTGGTATCAGAAGGATAACCAGACGGTGACCGTCCCAGTGGTCGTGAAGCGCAAGGCCGACTTCGTCATAACGGCGGTCGACGGCGAGATGCAGGCGGGGAAGAAGAACGAGATCCTCGTGACCTACAAGAACATAGGGGAGGATGCGATCGAGGACGGCATAGCGAGGCTATCCATCTTCAAGCCGTTCTCCTCGACCGACGACCAGGCCTTCATAGGGAACCTGGGTCCGGGCGAGGAGATCACCGTCCGCTTCAAGCTGGACGTGGACTCCGATGCCACCCCCAAGCCTTACAGCATCAATAGCGAGATCAAGTACACCGATCTGAGGGGGGACACGGTGATATCGGAGAGCATGAAGATCCCTGTAACCGTAGCTGCCGCGGCGCAGTCCATGTTCTTCCCAATGGTGATCGCGCTTGCAGCCATCTTCATAGGGGGAGGCTATCTGTATCAGAGGAGGAGAAAGAAGAGCTGAGGCGCTTCTTGCGCCCATCCTCCTCGCGAATATTTAATTGCCATCTAGCAACGTCAAGGTACACATCATCATCCAATATACGATTCCTTGTACGCTTTGGCCGTTCAATGTCTCTTGGTGGGTAGTACAAACCTACTATCAACCAGGTAGGATATTTTCATGCGAAGTAGGGTGAGATACGTCTACCCACGTGATATAACAAGGAAGCCTTTTCCTCCAGCTTCAACGCCCAGCACGACCCTGTACTACCCCGCAGCGTCCTTCTTTTCCCTCCATTGCTCAAGCCATATCAGAAGCACCGGAAATATCGTGAAGGTGGCGAACAGGGCGAATATGACCGAGAGCACCGTTATCGTCCCGAAGCTGCTGGTCATGGGGAAGGGGGACGCGATGAGGGCAGAGAATCCAAAGACCGTTGTAAGGCCTGAAGCGACTATCGCAGCTCCGATGCTTCCCATCGCTACGAAGAGCGCCTCCATGACGTCCTCGACCTTCTCCTTCTCTTCGTAGAAACGCTCCATGGTCAAGATGGCGTACTCCGACCCCACCCCCAGGATCAACGCTCCCAGGGTCGCTGTCATTGGATTGTACTTCATCCCGGAGAGGTACATCACCCCACCCATCCAGCCGATGACCATGAACATGGGAAGGATCGGCAATACCGCCTTGACGAGGTCTCTGTAAATTATCAGCAGTATGAAGAATATCATGACCAGGCCGAGCAGCGTCATTTGAATCCTGCCGGTGGTAAGCGCCTTGATGACCGTGTTCATCACCGTCATCTCTCCGGTCTGGATCACTGAGATTCCAGGCGGCGGCTCAAACCACGTCAGATCCTTGCCGACCTCGTTCTGTAGACGCTCGATCCCCACCTGGCCGAGGCTGTCGAAGGCCTGACCGATCTCCAGGATGATCTGGGCGGTGTCGTGGCCGTTGATGTACTGGAACCTTACCTCTTCGGGCATGCGGTCCAGGATCGCATCGACCGCTGACTTGTCCTCAGGGATGGATCCGCCATTGTAGCCCTTGACGATTGTTGCAAGGCTTGTTGCCCCGTAGACCTTGGACCTCGATTCGACGACGTAATCGCCGAACTCGTCCATCCATCTCAGTGTCTCCGGATCGGTCACATCCCCCTGGACGATGATGTTGAGCTGGTCCTCGCCGCCGAATACGTTGTGAAGGTGGCGGAACTGGATGAGCGGCGGAAGGTCCTGAGGTATGAACGCGTTCATGTCCGTCTCGATAGGAACCTGGGTGTCGGCATAAAGGCCGACGCAGGAGAGGACGACTGCAATCGCGAGCACTGCCTGCTTTCTTTGAAGGACGAATGCCGCAGACTTCACGAGCAGGGGGCTTATCGGGGACCTCTTGTTCTTCCTCTCATCATTCGCGTTTCGTGCATTTCTGCCGTTACGCCCCTTCTCGAGCTGGTAGAGGACCGTAACCCCCACAAAGAGGGAGGAGATGTAGCACATGATGATGCCGATCAGGCAGAGGAGGCCGAAGTCCCTGATCATGGGAACCGACGACGAGAAGAGGGAGAAGAAGCCAGCCCCGGTTATGATCAGAGCGATCAGGACTGCGGGCGCGGTATGGGCAATTGTCTCTACTGCCGCCGCGGCGATCGATCCGCCGCGCTGAAACTCCTCCTCGATCCGGTTCTGAAACTGGATGGCGTAATCGATCCCAAGTCCGATCAATATGGGGAAGGCCGACATGGATACCATCGTCAGAGGAACCTTTAGAAATCCCATCATCCCGAAGGTCCAGATAATCCCGAGAAAGACGATTGGAAGCGGCAGAAGCGGCAGGTGAACATGCCTGAAGACGAGGAAGAGGGCGACGATCATCAATAGTCCGGAGATCATGAGGAGCGTTCCCATGGAGGTGTTCATCTCCCCCTCGATATCGTCCATGAGGGCGATCTCGCCGGTCACTGTGGTGTCTGCTCCTGCGGGAAACTCCGCCATCTCAACAGCCGAGTAAGCCTCGGGGAGGACGGCCTTCTCGCTCTCCATGGAGATGTAAGTCGGAAGGGCGATGGAGATCAAGGTATGGCCCCGGTCCGGGAGGATCGCGTGGAGCATGGCTGAATTCGTCTTCTCAAGCGCCTCAAGGATCTCATCTATCCTCGCCTGAGAGTCTGGCACTTTTCGAATGCCGGTCTCCTGAGCCTCGACGTCCATCACCATCTCGGCTATGCTGGTCGTTCCGAGGACGTTTTCCACATTCTCCATCTGGCGGGTCAACCGTTCCATCGCCTTCAGGGACTGGGGGCTTGTTACCGCGTCGCCTTCAACGAGGACCACGATCGATTCGGTCCCGAACCTGTCATTAAAGAGGTGATCGAACTCCACGAAGAGCCTGGAGTTCTCATCGACGAAGGTCTCCGTCTCGGTCTCCATCGTAATGCTCTGGGCGAAATGGATAGACAAAATCGTGAAAAGCACCGCTACCATCAAGATCGCAATCGGATTTGCCTCGATCCAGGTGCCCAGCATCTCTCCCCGGCTCGTCACCTTCACACTCACCTTCTAAATTTCATTCCAATATTTCGGAATATTTCGAAACTTCGATGTTTTCAGAGTATACGAGATGTACATAAAGGTTGTGGCAGACCGCCTCTCGATGAGATCGATTAAGTCGCCAGCTGATTGGGCCGGGAGAGATGCCACCAGAAGAGATCTCGAAGTGGCGCAACCTGATGATACATCGAAGAGATGCATGACGGGCGCCGGCATCCGGATGTCCGAAATGGCGAATGCATTCATCGCATCCAATTCATCATTCCCCCGATCCCACCAAAAGGCCGATATACCCATGCGACCGGGGGTCAAGAGAGAAGGCGATAATAAGATGCTGATCGGAATCGATGTCGGCGGGACGACCACCGACGCAGTTCTCATTGATGGTGACCGAGTGGCGAAAGCCGCCCTGGTTCCTACCGACGTTGCGGACCTTCCCGGATGTCTGCTGAAGGCCCTGGATGAGCTGGTCGAGGATATCGACAAGAGCGTTGTCGAACGAGTCGTCCTCAGCACAACCATCATTACAAACCTCATTGCCGAGGGGAAGACCGACCCCGTTGGATTGATCCTCGTTCCCGGACCTGGCACGAACCCCAAGGACTTGAACCTACCAAAGGCCGAGATAATCGATGGGGCGATAGATTTCCGGGGCCGGGAGATCCAGAAGCTCGATGAGGCAGGGGCCCGACGCGCCGTCAGGTCCCTGGCTTCCCAGGGCCTTCGAAAGGTTGCCGTTGTGGGCAAGTTCGGCCAGAGAAACCACGCCCACGAGCTTTCCATCCAAGAGATTGCATCCAATGAAGCTCCGGGGCTCTCCGTCGGCCTCGGCCACCAGGTCTCGGGCAAGCTCAACTTCCCCCGCCGGGCGGCGACCACCCTCCTCACGATGGCAACGAGGGACAGGTACAGGGAGTTCGCTTTAGGAATGGCCTCTGCCCTTCGAGATCGCGGGATATTCGCTCCTGCCTACATCCTGAAGGCCGATGGTGGGACGGTTCCTCTGGAGAGATCGATCGAGATGCCGGTCGAGACCATCTTCTCCGGCCCTGCCGCTAGCATCATGGGTGTTATGGCCTTAGGCCTGAAGGATCAGACGTCGGTTGTTGTGGACATCGGAGGAACCACGACCGACCTTGCCCTCATCCTGAGCGGCCGCCCCCTCCTCTCCTCGAAGGGGGCTCGAGTGGACTCGATGCTCACCCACGTTCGGGCCTTTGCGGTCAAGTCGGTCGCCATCGGCGGCGACAGCGCTGTGCGCGTGATCGATGGAAATATTCAGATTGGCCCCGACAGATTAGGCAGGGCGTTTTGCCTTGGAGGGCCTAGCCTCACGCCAACAGACGCTTTGCGGGCACTTGGGCTATGCGACATCGGCGACGCCTCCCGCGCCGATGAAGCGCTCTTTGGAATCGGGCAGGCCCTCGGATGCTCAAAAGAAGAGGCCGCCCGCCGCGTAGTCGATGCAGTCGTCGAGAAAATTGCCTTCGAGGTAAACGAGATGTTCATGGAATGGGAAGAGGAGCCAGCCTACCGGATCTGGGAGATCCTGCAGAGGGAGAAGGTCCGGCCGGAGAACGTGGTCGGCGTAGGCGGAGCATCTCCCGCCTTCATACCGCTCGTCGCAAAACGCCTCGGTGCAAAGGGAATCGTCCCCCCCCATGCGGCTGTTGCAAACGCGATAGGCGCAGCCGTTGCCCGGCCGACGCTTACGCTCAATTTGAGGATAGACACCGAGCAGGGAGTATATGCCGTTTCCGAGGACGGGGCGTCCGGCAAGGTCTCGGACAGGAAGATGAACCTAGACCAAGCGGAGGTGATGGCCCGCCGGCTGATGCAAGAGAGGGCACGGGACCTCGGCATCGAGGAGTACGTCTCAGAAGCTGAGGTGACGCACTCCGAGCTCTTCAACATGGTGAGGGGATGGTCGACCGTCGGCCGGCTGCTCGACGTGAGGATGGAGATTCCTGCAGGCCTTATAAGCTCCTGGGGAGGTGCCTGAGTTGGCTTCCGAGATATCGCAGAGGGCGAGTGCAAAGAAGACCGGCTTGATATTCTTCCCCGCATTCGATTGGGCGATCTCCCCAAACCATCCGGAGAGGGAGGAGAGGCTCCTTTACACGAGGGACCAGATATTCGAGGAAGGGTTGATGGATCTCCCCGAGATCGAGGAGCACAAGCCGCGCCTTGCAAGCGAAAAGGACGTCGCACGCGTCCACTTCTGCGTTCCTGACGTAGGGTCCAAGGTAACCGAGGCCCACCTCATAGCCGCAGGAAGCACGCTCGTCCTCTCCGACGCCCTGATGGCAGGCGAGATCAGAAACGGCTTTGCCCTCGTCCGGCCTCCAGGCCACCACTCGATGCGGGTCGTCCATGGGAACAGGGGCTTTTGCAACATCAACAACATGGCGATCATGGTCGAGTACCTCCGCCGCAAACACGGCCTAAGAAGGATCGCAATAGTCGATACCGACGTCCATCACGGGGACGGAACGCAGGACATATTCTGGCACGATCCAGACGTCCTCTTCATATCCTTCCACCAGGACGGCCGCACCCTCTATCCGGGCTCCGGATTCGTCGAGGAGATGGGAGGGCCAAATGCGCTTGGGCGGACCCTGAACGTGCCCCTGCCGCCGGGAACAACCGACGAGGGCTTCCACTACGTCCTAGAGAACCTCGTCATGCCGGTTCTAGAGGACTTCGGGGCGGATCTCGTGCTCAACTCCGCAGGCCAGGACAACCACTACACCGATCCCTTGGCCAACATGCGTTTCTCTGCGCAAGGCTACGCCCGCCTGAACGAGATCCTGAAGCCCGCAATCGCTGTTCTTGAGGGCGGATATGCGATAGAGAGCGCTCTTCCCTACGTGAACATGGGAATCATCCAGGCGATGGCTGGGCTCGACTACTCCCATGTGATCGAGCCCGACTACGTGAAAGGTCGCTTCCAGCAGACGAGGGAGATGACCCAGTCGATCGAAGCTGTCGTCGGCCGGTTGCAGGACATCTGGGAGAGCCGTGAGAACCTGGTTGCGATCGCCCGAGAGGAGTACGGGCAGTTCTACAGAACGAGGAAGCGGATCTTCTACGATACCGATATGATCAACGAGAGCCAGATGGAGACGGTGAGGCTCTGCAAGGACTGCCCCGGCTACAACACGGTTGTAACTGATGCCGTCCGCGGCTATGGCAAGCTTGAGAGCGCCTTCTGCATCTCGATTCCCATACATGCGTGCAAGAGCTGCAAGGAAGACGCCCATGAGGAGTTCGAGGAGCACCGCTTAGAGCTCAAATACGACTACGTAAACCTCCAGGACAAGCCAGCCGACGTCTACCGCAGCTATAACACGAGGACGAGGACTGAGAAGAGGTACTAGGGCTCTGGCATCATTGGGCGCAAGGGCGGCGATGCTTGCCGGCCCCTGCCCCCTTCCCATCGAAAACGAGGGCGCCCCCGCCACCGGCCCCGCTGGGATCCATCCGCAGGCTCTGGGTTGAGTGAAGCTTTAGGTGGGTGAGGCCCCCGCGTGAGCTTGGATCTCCCCCCGCGGCTGGCCCCTCTCCTGTAGTGAAAAGACAGTTTTTGACTTTCGGGAGCGGAGACTGGCAGAGCGCGAACTTCCGGATCGAGAGGCCCGCAAGCTGGATGAATGAAAAGAAAGGCTTTTATTGAATCGATTTAGTCATGTACATGGCTAGTAAATGAGAGAAGAGAATGGTGGATCTATGAAGAGCTATCGCTTCTCCGTTGTAATCGAGAAGGACGACGATGGGTACTCTGCCTTCTGTCCGGAACTTCAGGGTTGCTACACCGATGGAGACACTTGCGAAGAAGCCCTGGAAAGGATCGAGGACGCGATATCGCTGCATGTAATAGACAGGCTTGAGTCTTGCGAAGAGCTTCCAAAGACGGAATTCGTCACCCCCCTCGAAGTGGCTGTATGACGGATAAGCTTTCGAGAGCCACCGAGGAGCCTCCCAATACCCTGGAGCTTGATTATGACGGTTCGCACAATCGAATATCGCAACGGTAGCCAGGAGATGATGGATTCCTGGCCGGAGGGCTGCTGGATCCCTTGCCCCGCAGCAGAAGAGGCGATCCCCTCGACCCCATCAACCGCCAGGAGAAGCCAGCCGATCGCCACAGAAGATACCACATCAGAGCAAGGATGGAAAAGGCCCGAGCCGTCGCCTGAGGATCTCCTCCGGGCGGCAGGGGAGATCAGCCCTTCCACCCTTGCGCGGGCAAAGGATGCGATCATCGAGAGGACCTCCGAGTTTCTGGAGATCGCAAAAGACCTTGAGTTATCGAGGATGGATGCAGGCCGGGCCCGCGACCTTGCAAGGGCGCTCTCGCTTATGCAGATCGGCTACCTGCCTGTCAGGCCTGAGACATGCCCGTTTTGCATCCAGTACGGACACGACGGGCACTGCATCGGATGCGGATATGCCCGCACGCACGGGCGGTGCGACGAGGATAGCTCGGCCTTCTCCCTATTCATCGAGGCATTCCAGGAGCTTGGGTCAGCCATATTCCTCGATCGATGCACAACCGCGCCCGCAGATTTTCGCAAGTCTCTCCAGCGGTCGCTCGATGGATCGTTCGGTCTTGCGCAACGGATGATCGAGGATCTGCCGGGAGCCTCCGTCAACGGGATGATGGAGCTGAAGAGGTATTACATCCATGACATGATAGACATCCTTCCCCTGGATCTTCTCTCACCAGAGGTCTTCGAGAAGGCGGTCGTTGTTCAAGAGGCTCTCGACAGTTACTGGTAGTCCCTCGGGCAATGCGCATGAGATGCCTGGGGGGTGAGACGGCCGGCTCACTCCACGTACTGGGATAGAAGCTCGTTGTAGAGCCTCTTTACGTTCTCCTCGGTCCTAGGCATCTCCGGAAAGCCGTTGAAGCCCCGGGACCTCTCCACGTCCTCTGCAAGGTCCAGGTTGTACTGGCTTCTTGACATGAACCAGTTCTTCTGCCGGTAGTATCGAGATAGGTACTCCTGCTCGGTCTGGCCGGGCGTCGGGATGAAGAGTCCATTGCGTTTTCCAAGCTCCGCTACCTCCATCATCGTCGTATAGCCGGATCGGCTGATGATGAAGCGCGCCCTGTTCAAGAGCTCCACCTTCTCCTCGGTTGGCACATAGGACTTGACGACAGTGCTCTCGTCGAGCCATCTCTCTTCCTTTTTGCCGGGGCTTCCGAGGAGGACGACCTTCTCGCCCGGAAGCTCGGTTACGCGGGAGAGGAGGATATCCTCTAGCTTCGACCTCTGGGGCTCGGGTCCGGAGATCATGACCAGGAAGTCGAGGTCTTCATCGACCGGTATCCTTCGAGTGCTGCATATGATGCCTGAGTAGTATGTCCGGACGTTTGTCACCTTGAACGTGGAACGGGCAAGCTTGCCGCTCAAGGCCAGGGGCCCTGGCGGGTTGTCGGGGACGATCACGGCGGCGTACTTCTTATGGAAGATCCCGTTTACATACAGGGTGCAGAGCTCCGCCGGCCAGAGGTAAGGGGGGACGCTGAACCTGAGCTGATGAGTTATGAAGATGGAGGGGACATCCTTCGAGTAGACCCCCAGTCGATTGTCGCTTATTATCAGGTCGTATCTGTCCCGAGAGAGGATCTTCTCTAGGTTTCGCCTCTCGTCGGCCATGTACTTCATGAGCACAGGGATATAGGCCGTGAACTTCGGAAGGAAAAAGCGCGTTGAGCTGTAGGGGGCTGGGTAGTCCTTGAAGAGAACGGAAGAGCACTCCGGAAACTCCTGTCCGAGCAATGCTAGCGCTTTTCCGCTCGAGGCAATGGTGACCTCGTGGCCTCGGTCCAGCAGCTCCCTGATCATCGGAATGTCCCGGGTTGCGTGGCCGAGGCCCCAGTTGAGCGGACTTACCAGTACATGCGCCATGTGGGGGAGGTCTCACCGCCCAGATAAATATCTTCTCGACGGATCGTTCGGGCCGCCTCCCCGTCGGAGCAGCATATCATCGAGGAGGGTTTGATCCAAATGTCTCCTCAAGCCACTGCCTGATATCATCCCTCACCAGGCGAAAGGCCTCCATCACCTCATCCTCGCTCCCCTGAGCCAATGCAGGGTCGGGAAAGCTCCTGTGCAAGACCTCTCTCGCCCCAGGGAGTACCGGGCAGGCCTCCGCTGCCCTGTCGCATACCGTTACCACGATGTCGAAGTCTTGACGCCGGAGGTCATCGAGGCCCTTGGACCTCTGATGGGATATGTCGACATCGACCTCGGCAAGGGCTGCAACGGCATGAGGGTCCACAAATGTTGGCTCAACGCCTGCGCTGTAGGCCCTGTAACCTGACCTCCCACTGTTTTAGGCACATAGAGTCGGAGCATATCGATTTGTTGTCCCTAATTAGACACAAAGCCTATTTGCGATAATCAGCATCAATCGCCCCATTTGTTCCCACTTGTGCCTAATCAATTGGGAACCCAGGTCGGCAACCAGTCCTGGAAAAGGCGGCGAAGGCTAAAAAGCAGCTATGGAAGGCAGTTATCCCAATCAGCGGATGAACTCCTCTATGCCCTTGAGCCCCTCTACTTCGCTCCTCTGGATCTCTGACGCCTCCACCACGGTTGGCTTCACCCTGATGGGCGCCTTTGCCCGCAAGGCAAGTGCGAGACAGTCGCTAGGCCTCGCATCTATCTCGCTCTCGCCCTGGACGCCAGCGAGGGTGAGGCGGGCGTAGTAGACCCCGGCGTCGAGATCGTCGATCAACACCCCCTTGATGCTTGCGTTTAGGCTTTCTAGCACGGAGATGAAGAGGTCATGGGTCATGGGCCTCGGCGAGACGTCGCCCGTCAGGGCTTGGTGGATCGATACGGCCTCGGATAGGCCGACGAAGATGGGGATGATTCGTCCTTCCTCGTCCTCAAGGATGACGACAGGAGCTGCCGATCCGCTGAGGGCCTCGGCAACGTAGACCCCCTTGACCTTGACCAATTTCGCGAAGTTTTCAGAAATATCCTCGACCATCATCGCCACCTCTCTACGAACGGTCTATTCCCACATGTAGAACGAGATCCTCGATAGGCCATTCCTTGACCATGAACCCTTTGACCTCCATATTAAGTCCGAGCTGGAGTTTTGTTGCCCGCACCTCGCCCGCTATGAACTCCCTCTGGCCTTGTATCAGATCGAGCACTTCAGCCCTGTCGACGCTCACGCTGACAGCTATCTGATCCTCCACTCGAAGGTCCATCTCCTTTCTCATATCCTGGATGCGCCTGATGACCTCCCTGGAATAGCCCTCGGCCATCAGATCCGGCGTCATGGAGACGTCCACATATGCCGTGCCCCTTGAGAAGTCCGCGCCGTATATGTTCTCCGGAAGCTTCTCCTTGAACTCCACCATCTCAGCAGTTATGGGGAACGACCGGCCTTCAAGCGAGACCTCGAAGACACCGTCTTGCAATGCCGCCCTCACCCGATTGGGATCGATCGCCTTGAGCGCTGCAATCACGCGGCCGGCATCCCCCTTGAAGACGGGCCCGATCTTTCGATGGAGCGGTGCGAGCTCCAGATCCATCTTGGGCCTCTCTCCGACAGTCACCTTGCGGGCGTTGGTCTGCCCCTTCAGCACACCCTCTAGATCACCGATCTCAAGCGGCTCCGGCGATGTTGCGATGATCTCTGCAACCGGCCAGCGCAGCTTCCTTCCGGCTTTCTGCCTGGCGTTGGATACGGCTTCTGAGATCTCCCTTACGGCCTTCATCCGCTCCTCCAGGCCGGGATCGATCCACTCCTCCTCGGGAAGGGGCCAGTCGCACATATGGACCGACTCCATTGCGGTTGGATCGAGCCCGCGCACGAGGTTCTGGTAGATCGACTCGGCAATGAAGGGTGTCAAGGGGGCCATCAGCCGGCAGAGCTTGTACATGACCTGGTAGAGGGTGGCGTAGGCTGCTAGCTTATCGGGATCGTCCGTCTCGATCCATGTGCGAGGGCGCACGAGCTGGATGTACCACCGGGAGAGGTCCTCCAGGACGAACTCCGATATGGCCCGGGCCACTCGATGGAGGAGGTAGCCATCGAGGCCGCTCTTCACCTCGCCTGCAAGCGTGTTCACCCGAGATAGGATCCAACGGTCCTCAGGGCGCAGGTGCTCCCGGTACTGAGAGAGGTCTACTTTCTCTCTCGATAAGCCGTCGAGTATCATGTAGGGAAGGGGGAACCGATAAGCGTTCCAGAGGATATTCAACATGCGATTTGTGTTGGCGGCAGCGTCCCAGCTGAAGTGCAGGTCCTCCCAGGGGGAGTTCGAGGAGAGGACATAGAACCGAAGGGTATCTGCACCATGCTTTCCTATAACTTCCTCAGGTCCTACCACGTTTCCGATGCTCTTCGACATCTTCTTTCCCTGCTCGTCGAGGGTGAACCCGTGCATCAGGACGGATCGGTATGGGGCCTTGCCAAAGGAGACCATGCTTGCCCCAAGCTGGGAGTAGAACCAGCCCCTCGTCTGGTCATGTCCCTCGGTTATGAAGTCGGCGGGCCACCATTCCTCAAATGCCGATCGATCCCTAGGATAGTTCAACGTAGCCCATGATGCAACGGCGCTGTCGAACCAGACATCGAATACATCGGGCACGCGTTGCATCGTTCCGCCACAGGAGCATGTTATGGAGATATCGTCGACCGCCGGCCGATGAAGGTCGGGGATTGTAGAGCCGCTCCTCTCCTCCAGCTCCTCCTGAGTTCCCACGACCTCGAGGGAACCGCACTCATGGCAGATCCAGATGGGAAGGGGGATTCCCCAGTACCTCTGTCGAGAGATGCACCAATCCCTCGCGCCGGAGACCCAGTCCCGAAATCGGGACGATCCTGCCCAGTCCGGGTACCACTTGATCTTGGCGATCTCATCGAGCATGTTCGATCGAAGATCCCCGATCTTCAGGAACCACTGGCTGGTGGCTATGAATATGATAGGGGTCTTGCACCTCCAGCAATGGCCGTAGCGGTGCACGATATCCCCCTTGGCAAGGAGAAGGCCTCTCTCCTCGAGGTCGTCCATGACCTCCCCGTTCGCCTCCTTGACGTACTTGCCGGCATACTTATCCCCCGCCTCCTCGGTATACCTGCCGTCCTCGCCCACTGGACAGAACGTAGGCATGCCCCGAGCCTGGCCTAGCTCGAAGTCCTCGATGCCGTGCCCTGGGGCTATGTGAACTAAGCCGGTGTTCTCCGCGGTTACGAAATCGGCCAGGTGGACCTTGTGCTCGATGCCCCTCTGCGCGGGGACTATATCGTCGAGGGGATGCTTATAGGCCATGTCCAGAAGCTCCTCGCCCTTGCAGGTGGAGAGCAAGTCGAAGTCCTTATAGCGCCCAGCTTTGAGGACGGCATCAACGAGGTCTGAAGCCATGATCATCTCGTCGGTCTTGCCCTCTTTCCAAGCCCTTACGCGTGAGTACTGGAAGTCGGGATGGACGGCAACGCCGATATTTGCCGGGATGGTCCAGGGGGTTGTCGTCCATATCACGATATTCGCATCCCCTTCGACCAGGGGGAACTTGACGTAGATCGAGGGATCGGTCTCGTCCCAGTACTCCACCTCCGAGTCGGCGATGGCAGTCTGGCAACGGGGGCACCAGTTCACAACGCGCATGCCTCGCTCGAGTAGTCCCCTCTCGTTCGCCCTCTTCAAAGCCCACCAGGCAGCCTCGATGTACTCGCTATTCAGCGTCATGTAGGGATCGTCCCAGTCCATCCAGGCACCGAGCGACTTGAACTGGCCGGTCATCTCATCCTTCTGCCTGAGGGCAAACTCCTTACATCGTTCGATGAACTTGCCTACGCCGTACTCCTCGATCTGCCTCTTGTTGGTGAATCCCAGGAACTCCTCGACCTTAACCTCGATGGGGAGGCCATGCATGTCCCAGCCAGGGCGATCCTTTACATGGTAGCCGGACATCGAACGATAGCGAAGAACGCAGTCTTTGATCACCTTGTTCCAGGCAGTTCCAAGGTGGATCTTGCCGGTTGTGTAGGGCGGACCGTCCACGAAGAAGAACCTCCGGCCTTCCTGCCTCATCCTCCTAACCTTGGAGTAGATCTCGGATTCCTCCCAGAATCGCCTGACCCGCTCCTCAACCGCTCCCGCATCGTACTGGCCAGCCACCTCAGTGATCACACTAACGTCCTCCAAAGCAAAACAGGATCGATCTCTTCCGAGGCCATATTTAGCCTTTGTGACAGCATTAGCGGCCGTAGCTCGCGAATATTGGCTCACGGCAAATTTCATATATCCAAGGCCTAACCAGATAGTCGGGGATCCGGTAAGGAGCACGAAGTTGGGTCCCAAGGGGTCTGCGTAATCGGGATGGGTGGCCTATGAAAGAAGAGATCTGGATTGAGAAGTATCGTCCTGACAGCCTGGACCAGATAGTGGGCCAGGAGGAGATAGTCAAGAGGCTCAGGTCCTATGTGGCCTCGGGCAACCTGCCCCATCTGCTCTTCTCAGGACCGCCTGGGGTGGGCAAGACCGCCGCAGCCATCAGCACAGTGAAGGATATCTATGGGGATGGCTGGAGGAACAACTTCATCGAGCTCAACGCCTCCGATGAGCGGGGGATAGACGTCGTAAGGCACAAGGTCAAAGACTTCGCAAGGATGGCCCCCTTGGGGGGAGCGGAGTTCAAGGTGATATTCCTGGACGAGGCCGATGCCCTTACATCGGACGCCCAATCCGCTCTTCGCCGGACCATGGAGAGATACAGTGCAACGTGCCGGTTCATCCTCTCATGCAACTACTCCTCCAAGATCATAGAGCCCATACAGTCCAGATGTGCCGTCTATCGCTTCCGATCGCTCTCCGAGGAGGCGGTCGAGAGGAGGATTTCTTATATAGCGGAGAAGGAGGGCCTGAAGGTCACCCCCGACGGGATGGCGGCGATCAGGTACGTGGCCCGGGGGGATATGCGAAAAGCGATCAACGCCCTCCAAGCCGCAGCCCTGCAGGGAGATGAGGTCGACAGTGAGACGATCTATACGATAACTGCCATGGCCAAGCCGGAGGAGATCAAGGGTCTGATAACCTCCGCCCTGAAGGGGGACTTCACCGGCGCCAGATCCCTCCTTGACGAGCTCCTCCTGGTAAACGGCCTGTCCGGACAGGACGTGATAGTCCAGATCCACAGGGAGATGATCGACCTGGATCTGCCCAACCAGCTGAAGGTGGATCTCGTGGATCGGATAGGAGAGATCGACTTCAGGCTGACCGAGGGCGCAAATGAGAGGATACAGCTAGAGGCTCTCCTAGCCTACTTCGTGCTGGCGGGTTCGTCCTGAGGGTGGCATGACGCTTCCTCCAGAAGGGCCGACCTCACCCTTGCGATCTCCATATCGATGAGGATTAGCCTCTCATCCGCCCCATCCAGATCACCGGACCTCCCCATCATCTCCACCTGTCGGCAGATCTCCGATAGCCTCAAGGCCCCGATGTTTGCGCTGCTCGATTTCATGTCGTGGGCGGCCCGAAAGAGGGCAGTTGCATCCCCTATGTGCAGCGCAGAACACATCAACTCCAATCGTCCGGGGGCATTGGACATGAAGAGTTCGCCGAGCTCGCAGACGATATCGGACTCTCCCTCCTCCTGGAGCTCTCGAAGACCACCGAGGATCCTCTGATCAAGGGCAGGGGTTTGAGGGCGGCTTGCCCGTCGTTGTGCAGCCCTCTCCAAGGCCGAGCGGAGATCTTGGAGATCAACCGGCTTGGATACGTAATCGTCCATGCCTGACTGCAAGCAACGCTCCTTGTCAGCGGCAAGGGCATGCGCAGTCATTGCTATGATCTGCGGACGCTCCTCCTTTGGCCATCTGCTGAGAATTCGCTCCGTCGTCTCCAGGCCGTCCATCTCCGGCATCTGTACGTCCATCAGTATAAGGTCGTACCTCTGCCTATCGAGAGCTTGGAGGACCTCGATCCCGCTTGCGGCCACATCGGCCCTGTAGCCCATCCGCGCAAGCATCTTCAAAGCAACCTTCTGATTGATCACGTTGTCCTCGGCAAGCAGGATCCGCAGGGGATGGCGTCGGGCGACCTTATCGTCCAACTTGATCCGTGGGGAAGGCCCTTGAATGGCCTCATGAGACGTGGAAGCCTGGAGAATTGCTCTCGCGCGAATGGAGAAGTTGAATGTGCTCCCCTTGCCCGGCGTGCTCTCCATCCAGATCCGGCCTCCCATCATCTCCACAAGCCTCTTGCTTATGGCAAGGCCAAGGCCAGTTCCCCCGTACTTCCTAGTTGTCGTGGAGTCCACCTGGCTGAATGACTGAAATAGGCGGCTCTGGCGGTCGGGTGGTATGCCGATTCCCGTATCCTCGACCGATACGAGTATTCGATGGAGGTCTCCCTCCTCCACCTTTGATGAGACGCGGACGGAGACGTGGCCTTTCTCGGTGAACTTGACTGCGTTGCTGAGCAGGTTCACCAGAACTTGCCGAAACCTGGTGACGTCACCGAGGATCACGGAGGGCGCGCTCTCCTCCATTCGGTAGCCTAGCTCGAGGCCCTTCTCCTCCGCGGTCTTCGCTACGAGGTCCAATGAGGCCTTTATCGCCTCCATAAGATCGAATGGCTGGCTCTCGATCTCTAGCAAATCCTCGTCGATCTTGGAGAAGTCCAGTATGTCGTTGATGATCCCAAGAAGGGCGTCGCCGCTTCCCCTGATAATCTCCACGCACTCCTCCTGCTCCAAGTTCAAGGGGCTGTCAAGGAGAAGGCCGGTCATTCCGATGACGGCGTTCATGGGGGTTCTGATCTCGTGGCTCATATTGGCGAGGAACTCGGACTTGGCCCGAGTAGCTGCCAGAGCCGCCTCCTTGGCCGAAACGATCTCCCTCTCCACCTGCTTTCTCTCCGTGATGTCCACGATCACACCAAGGATGCCAATATTCCGGCCATGCATGTCCCTGATCATCGAGAATATGTGATGGGCCAGAAAGACGCTGCCGTCCTTCCGTCTGACATTGAGCTCGCGTTCGCTGTAGCCGTTCTTCTGGATCTCTGCCATGACAACGCCAACCATATCGGCCCGATCCTCTGGAACTATGGTCCCCATTATGTTGCGAGATAGGGCTTCTTCGGCGGACCAACCACTGAGGACCTCGGCGAATCTGTTCCAGTATATGATTCCTCCATCGAGGTCGGTTGCGACGACCGCATTCCTGACCTGGTCGAGGAGGGATGCCTGGAATTGGATCTGCTCCTCGGCCCGCTTTCTCTCGGTGATATCACGGATAGACTCGATCGCGCCGAAGATATTTCCATTCGAGTCATAGAGGGCGGTTGCGCTTCCCACCAGATAGAGCTCGCCGCCTTTGAGGTTCGGCATATAGGCCTCCCCCACAAGCGTTTCGTTCCGCCTCTCGATATTGCCGTAGCCTGCCTCGATATCGTGATCGGGATTGAGCACGAGGTCGATGATGATTGGGCGGCGTTTGCCGTAGAAGGGAATGGCGTATTCGTAGTTCCCCTTGCCAAGCATATCCTCGGCCCGGATCCCGGTCATGGCAACGATCGCCCTGTTCCATGCGATCACCTTGCCTTCTCGGTCGATGACGAGCGTCGGATCGGGCAAGAACTCGATGATATCTGCAAGCCGGCGTTCGGACTCCTTGAGCGCAACCTCCATCCTCTTCCTCTCTGTAATGTCGCGAGCAAATCCGCAGAGCCCAGTGATCGTGCCGGAGTTGTCCCTAATTGGCACCTTTACAACGTGGAAGGTGGTCAAGAAGCCCTTCACCGGCTTTGTATGCTCCTCGTCTACGATCTCGCCCTCCAGTACCCGGGCGTCGAGCTTTGATAGGTATCGAGCAGCATCGCTTCCGAAGAGATCCGAGTCCACCATTCCGACCATCTCATCCATTGGGATCCCAAACAGCCTGGAGACTGCGGGATTTACCTGGACGTAGCGCAAGAATCGGTCCTTGATGAATATGCAGTCCTGGGCGGTCTCGAAGATCGCGCGGAAGCGCTCCTCGCTGTTCCTGAGGCTCTCATCGGAACGCTTGTTCATGATGGCTGATCCGAGGCTTCCAGCAGATACCCACAGTATGGATACCTCTCCCATATCCCATTCCCGCTCCAACCTGCCCTCGAAGAATCCCACGAATCCCCAGAATCGTCCTTCGATCACTATGGGAACTGCGAGGATCGAGAGGATGCCCTCTTTATTCAGGACCTCTTGCTCATCGTATGGAAAGTCCCTGGCGAGCCCCTTTACGACAACTCCTCGCTCCAAGAGGGACCTCCAACGGGCAAAGCTTCCATCGAGAGAGAGGACGGAGAGCGTGTCCTCATGGCCGGATCCGTCCCGAGACCACATGAACCTCCTCTCAGCGAAGAGCTCCCCTGTGACGGGATCTTCCTGGTTCTCGAAGACGTAAGCCTTCTCAGCGTCGGCCGCAAGTCCAAGCATCTCCAGGGACTGGTTCACAGCGGACTCGAACTCGGGGATCGTGAGGAGGGCGTTTGCTGCAACGGCAACGCCGGTCAGGAGGGCGTCGCGCTTGAGGAGCTGATTTTCAGCTGTCACAGAGTCGGTGATGTCCCTCATCGACTCGATCGATCCTAGCACATTGCCCTCGTCATCCATGTGCAACGAGGCCTTGGCCCAAAGATGGGATCCACGGCCCTGGTTAAAGGCGGGTACGAAGACCAGGGCAAATAGCGTATCTCCCTTCCGTTCAACCTTTCGATAGAGGTAGCGCTCCATGGTGATGGAGATATCCTCAGACTCCCCCATGCCAACGAAGTCTATCAGCATTGGCCTGGGCTTGCCGTAGAAGGGAATTGCATAGGCATAATCCGCCTTTCCGATCATCTCCTCCTTGGAAGCGCCCGTCATCTCCTCCATCGCCCGGTTCCAGGCGATCACTCGTTTGTCCTTGTCGATAGCGAAGGTCGCATCCGGGAGGAAGTCGATGATGTACTCCAACCTCTGACGAGCGGAGCAAAGCTCCTCCTCGGCCTCTCTTCGCTCGGTGATATCGTAGATTATCCCTTGATAGTGTGTGATCCTTCCCTCGTCGTCTCGCCGGACGAGGGAGCGGTCCTCCACCCAACGGGGCTCTCCAAGCTTTGTGAGGATTCGATAGATCTGGGTGAACTCGTCAATACCTGGAAGGGAGCGTGCGACAACCACCCTCTCCACCCTCTCCCGATCTAGGGGATGTATAATGCTGGAGAAGGTGAGGCCATCATGGAAGTCCCCCGGCCGATAGCCGAACTGATCGATGCTCTCAGAGACCAGCTCAACCGGCCAGCCATCCTCGGCGCGGCGAAGGAAGACGACTATCGGTCCCCGATTGATGATCTCTTCGAGCTCTCTTCGCCTCGAGAGCTCCTTTTGAAGGGCGATCTCCGTGTTTGTATGCCCCACGATCTCCTTTCGGAGATCTTTGTTGACGCGGTCGAGCTCCAGAGTTCGCTCCTTTACCCGCGCTTCGAGCAGGTCTCGAGCCTGGCGAATGGAGTCCTCCAGCCTCTTCCTCTGGACCAGTCGCCACATGCCGTCCATCATCAACGTGAGCTGTCGAAGGTCGGTATCGTCGTATGGCTCGACCTTATCTGCAACTCCCGCGAGGGCCGCTATCCTCTCGCCATCGAAGATGGGAATGCTCATCAACCGATTCAGCGCGGCGTCCTGAAGGACGGGCGATGCGGCAAGAGAGAGATCTTGGACCACGTTTTCCACAACCGGCCTTCTCTGTAAGAGGACCTCTCCCCAGATCCCCGCCTCGGTGAGGGGGATCTCCACATCCTGGTCCAAGAGGGATTGATGGGTACCTTCGAAGTGCCAGGAGTGCATATGGAGCGTTGCCCCGTCCGGTCCGATGGATGCGATATAGCCGAATTTGCTGTTGGTGAGCTTCACCGCAGCCCGCAGCGCGAAGGCGATGATCTCCTCCAAGTCCGATCCGGTCATCTGATTGAGCCTGAGGAGGGCCTCGAGCCTTGCCTCGTCCAAGAGCAAGGCATCTTCTCCCCGGTTACGCTCCGTCACGTCCCTGAGGGTGGCCATCACCGATAGAACCTCGCTACGGGCATCCCTGACGGGGCTTAGGATGTACTCGAAGGTTCTCGCCCCCCTTGGTAAGGCATAGCTAAACATCCCATCGCAGCCCTTGCCGCTTTGAATGACCGCCTCGATCTGGTCCTCCATCTCGGGAACGACGTCGGAGGATGGCAGCACTTCTTCCAATCCCTTGCCGATAATCGTTTCGCGTTCGACATCGAGGACTCTCGAGAGGGATCGGTTGACGTAGACAAAACGCAGATCCCTGTCGAATATGGCGATGAGGTCTGGCGAGGCAGAGAGTATCTGGTCCAGCATCCCGGATGGCTCATCGTCCAGGATCGATGGATCGAGCCCCTCCAGCTCAGCGTCGAGCTCGGTGGTCGACCCCATCATGTACTCGATCTGCCCTTCGGGTCCGGGAATGGGGGCAATCGTTGTGCGATATGCTTTCGTTCCTCTTCTCCAGGTGATGGGGGCTGCAGGCATATCAAAGCGGCAGGGATGACGGGTCTCAACACCGGCGTTTGGCCCTTGGAATACCTCCTCCAACCTCCTACCTTTGGCCTCCTCAAGGGAGCACCCCGTCATCTTCTGGCAGGCGGGGTTGAGATAGATCACTCGTCCCATCAGGTCTGAGATATGAACTGCCTCCGAGAGGTTCTCCAGAATGGGAATATACAACTGAACCAGGTCCATTGCCATCATCTCCCGGAGAGGAGCACCGCTCGAACTGGGGAGGCCTCTCCATCTTTGATCTTCAAGGGCAAGCAGATGAGGGTGTAGATGCCTTCGGGAACGCCCCCGAGATCCATCCCCTCCATTATGAGTATGTCATCTTCCATGAGACGCCGATGAACGACGTCCTCGCCGAGGGCGTCGACCGAGATGGAGTCTATCCCGACGAGCCCGAGGCCAAGCTCTGCGCAGATCATAGCGGCCGCCGGCGTCATGTGGGAGATCTCCTCGTTCGAGCCTGAGGTGCGAAAGAGGAGCGCCCAGCCCTCCATCGATCCAAGGCCGAGAAGATGAGTCGAACCCACGAGGTTTCCATCGACTGCGACCACCCTTGCGGGCAGTATAAATCTGTCTGGAGGATAGCGATCTATGCACCGGCCCAAGCGGAGGTGGGCCGGGCTGTCTATGTGCGTTCCTGAGTGTGCGCTCATCGTGAGAAGGGATAGCTCCCAATGGTCATCGTCTATCGGCTCGCGCAAGAATGGCGGATCTCCGGGATATACGTTCTCCTCTCCTAAGGTTGCGCTTACATCATAGATCCTCCCCCTTGCGGCATCTCTCCACATCATGAGATCACAACTGGGTTCATCCGCTCATCGAGGCCCCTCCGCCTCCGCCAAACATGCCCATTCCCGGAGGGATGACGCCTGCTGCAGGCGGGACGAGATGGGCGAGATCATGAACATCGGTGTATTTGGAATCCCCCGTCCCGGCGGCGACAACCTGATCCGATGTCGTCTGCTCGTCCACCGCGCGTGAGGCCGATTCGCTGCCATCCGAAGCGCTGACCGCTGCTGGAAGGTAGCTTCCCCGGTCGGGATTGATCAGCACGCCATCAAAGGTTCCGCTGGAGTAGCCGCCCATCGCGTCTGCCCAAGAGAAGCGGCCCTCCATCCGGCCTGGGTCTATCGGCCGGCCGCTGAGAGTCAGGCCTTGGGGATCTCCCTCCATCATGTAGAGCAGCGTCAGATTGATCCAATCGGGGGATAGATCGCCCATGACGACAGCATTCCAGGGTTGTGCCCCTTCCGACTTGGCCGATCCAAAGAGCTTATCCTCCTGTACATTGATCACCATGACTATCCTATCGGACTCGTTCAGCGTAAAGAGCCAGATTCCCTGGAGATCCTCTCCGCCTAGCTCGACCTCGCCATCGAGGCCAGCCTCCTCCCCCCCTGCGACCAACGCCGGGAGGGCCATCGCCAATACCAAGATTGACGTTAGATATCTGCTCAATTCAGAGCCTCCGATCTCGGGTCCATGCATACGAGACCGAGCAATCCATCGTGATCAGTTGGACTGGTAAGGTATTAATCTCTTGTGCGAGCTGGTTAGGGGGAGCGATGCAGGCACGGGCAGGCCCTCGAAGAATCGAAAGGAAAACAATAATATGCGCCTCTTGGCGTCCTCACCCGTTCCCTGCAGCCCCAATTAGCACCTCTACCCAGGCCAAGTGCCGCCGGAGTTCCACCTCTTCCATGTCAAGCCCAGCGATATCCAGGGGCGTTGGGCTTCACGTTGCGGCGTTTCGATCCACGAACCTCTCCAGAGCCGCTTTCAAGTCCTCGATCTTTACCGGCTTGCTGATGTAGTCATCCATCCCCGCATCCATGCACCTCTCCCGATCACCCTTGAGAGCATAGGCGGTCATGGCCACAATCCAAGGCTTGCGAATGTTATCCTTTCGAATCCGTCGAACGGCTTCCAATCCGTCCATCTTGGGCATCTGGACGTCCATGAAGATGAGGTCGTAATCCCTCTTCTCCAATGCTTCCAGAACCTCTTTGCCATTAGCTGCTATGTCAGCCGCAAGCCCCAAGCGGCGAAGCATTGCCATCGCCACCCGTTGATTGACCGGATTGTCTTCGGCCATCAGCACCGACAGGTCGAAGAGCCCTCCAATGCCCATGCTCTCGCGTTCCATCTCACGATCTGGGGATATGATGGGGCTTAGAAGCCTGACGAGCAATCGATAGAGTTGTTCTGGCCTAACCGGCTTGGGAAGCCTTCCCGCAGCCCTTGTCTGCAGCGAATCCCCGCTCCGCGACGGCGGCTGGATCAGCACAACTAGCAGATCCGCCGGCAGGCTATTGCAGTTTTCCGCCTGGTCTATCAGGGCCAGCTCTGCCCCCGTCTCGCCTCGCGAAAGGACCGCCACACCCCAAGAGCTTAGGTATCGCTCGAGCATCCTCCTCGTCGGCCCCTCCACCATCAGACAAACCCGCCGCCCGACGAGCCCTCGCCTCTCTTGAATAGGGGGCGCTGCTACCGGACGGGTGACGAGGGTGAAATGGAAGACGCTTCCTTCTCCCTCCTGGGATTCGGCCCAGATCCGGCCGCCCATCAGCTCCACCAGGCGCTTGCTTATGGCAAGACCTAGACCGGTCCCGCCGAAGCGGCGGTTCATGGACGGATCGAGCTGGTCGAATGGGAGGAAGATCCTGTCCATCTTCCCTTGAGGAATGCCTACCCCCGTATCCATGACGGCGAAATGGATCTCCAATGACCCTCCTTCGGGGGAGGATTCATCGAGGATTCGCGCCCCTGCAGAGACCTCCACCGCCCCTCTTTCCGTGAACTTGACGGCATTTCCGAGCAGGTTTATTAGGACCTGACGGAGCCTCGCCTCATCTGCCATGATCATTGCAGGAAGAGAATCCTCCGGGAGACAGGTCAGCTCCAATCCCTTCTCCGCCGCATTTGGGGCCAGAAGGTCGAAGGCTTCCTCGATGCATCTAAGGGAATTTACGGGGCAGCACTCGATATCCATCCGGCCGCTCTCGATCTTTGACAGGTCCAGGATATCGTTGATCAGATGGAGCAAGGTGTCGCCGCTGCAACGGATCGTCTCCAGGTATTCCTTCTGCTCTTCGCTTAGGGGCATCCCATGAAGGAGGCTTGCCATGCCGATGATGGCGTTGAGCGGAGTGCGGATCTCGTGGCTCATGTTGGCAAGGAAGTTGGACTTGGCCTGGTTTGCCTCCTCTGCTACCCTCTTGGCTACTCGAAGCTCCATCTCCGCGCGCTTGAGCTCGCTGATATCGCGGGCAGAGGTGATGACAACGTTCACCTTGCCCTCTTTGTCGAACTCCGGCATCAACAGCCAATCGATCCAGCTGCCGCTCGGATGCCGAAATTCTACGCGGTTGACCTTCCCGGTCTTGAGGACTTCATCTATGGCATCCTCCCAAATCTGGCAGATGTCTTCTGGAAATCCCAATTCACGGGGGGTTCTTCCGATGAACTCATTAGGCGCAATTCCCGTCTCCCGCTCCACATTGGGGTTGACGTAAAGATGGCGGTGGAACCTATCGAAGCGCATTATAGTATCGAGTGAATGCTCGGCCAGCGCTCGGAATTTTCCCTCGCTCTCCCTCAGCCTCTCCTCCGCTCGCTTGCGCTCCGTAATATTCATAGATACATTGACAACGCCCTGAAGCCGCCCATTGCCGTCTCTGATAAGGGAGCTTCTAGATAACCAGACCTTGCCGTCAGGAGTTGCTAACTCCCCTTCCTGGGAGACCCCGGTATCAAGGGACTCCCTCACAGTGCATCCCGGACAAGGCGCCTTTAGACCCTGGAGGACATCGAAACAGTGCTGGCCTTTGATCTCATCGAGGGGCTTTCCAAGGAACTTCAGCACTGCCTCATTGACCCAGATGATGCGCATAGAGGGGTCGAGATACTCGACGGCAACATGCCTGAGACCGCTTAGGATCGCCGCCTTCTCCTGCTCTGAGCTAAGAAGCCTCTCCTCCGCGCTCTTGCGCGCTGTGATGTCGCGTATGGACTCGATTGCCCCGATAATGGAGCCACTGCTATCGTATAGAGGAGAGGCAACAGCTAAGAGGTAAGCGCCCTTGCCCCCATAAAGCCTGGGGACGAAGACCTCTCCGATCAGCTTATTCCCATCTACCCGAACATTAGTGTATGTATTCTTGATCTCCTGCATGTCCTGGAATACCAGATCGATGATGGCAGGTCGGGGACTGCCATAGAAAGGCACTGCATAGGCATAATCGCCCTTGCCGACCATCTCCTCTTTCGATACACCTGCCATCTCCTCGATCGCCCGGTTCCATGCGATGACAACGCCATCCCTGTCGACGACGAATGTGGCATCGGGCAAGAAGTCGATGATGTCTGCGAACTGCCGCTCTGAATCCCGCAGCCTCTCCCTCGATCGATGCCGTTCGGTCTGATCTCTCACGATTATCAGATGGGCCCGCCTTCCCTCGTAGGTGATCTCCACTGTGTTCAGCTCGACGTAGACCGGTTGGCCATCTCTCCTCTGGAGTATTGTCTCGTAGAAGGATTCGACCTCCTCTCCAGTCAGACGACGGCGGTAGCGGTCCATCACCTCCACTACCGACTGGGGGTGGATGAACTCGGTTATAGGACGGCCCAGGATCTCCTCTGAGGTCCCGTTCCACATCTGGGAGAGGACGGGATTTGCGTACCTCACAAGGCCGTCCTCGATAATGCAGATTCCATCGTTAGCCCGCTCCACGAGCAGACGATACTTCTCCTCGCTCTCCCGAAGCCTCTCCTCGACCTGGCGTCTACGGCTGATGTCGGTGACCGCAGTAATCGACCCGACGGTATGGCCGTCCACCAATCGCGGGGATCCGCTTATCTGGACGTGCAATGTGGATCCATCGGATCTCTGAAGCCGGACCTCGTAGGTGGAGGCTTTTCCCGATAGACGCTCCTTCCTCGCTTGGCTCAATTGGGGGAGGTCCTGGGAGTGCACGAACTCCTCCATGGAGCGGCCCAGGATCTCCTCCAAAGACCGGCCCAGCATGCGGACAAGGGCTGGATTTGCGCATTCAATAACCCAGCCCTCTCTGGTTACCAATACTCCCTGCCCTAGGGCATTCATGATCTGGCGGTTGTAATCCCTCTCCCGGCGGATCTCCTCCTCCGCCCGCCTCCTCTCAGAGATCTCGCCCACCAAGGACTGGATGGCGCCCTTGAGCTCTGCCGTCCGCTCTCTTACGACCTCCTCAAGTCCCCTTTGGCCGTCAGAGAAGGGAGATCGATATGCATCAACGCCTTGGGCGACCAATGGAAAGTGCTGGAGAATCTCCATCTGCTGACCAATGTCCATCTCATTCCATGGGCAAAGACAGGCCATCACAACAGGGAGACGATCCAGAAGGTCTTCGATGCCATCCTCGCGCGGACTTCCGCCAACGCCATCGATCTCCATGAGCACCATCAGGGCAGTGTGACCCTGGTCCAAGGCCGTCTTTGCCTCCTCTTCCAGCAAGGAGAGCATGGAATCGAGGGATCCTGGTGTCTCCAATCGTTGGATTGGAGGGGAGCCGGTCTCGTTTAGGAGGTTCTTTCCCAGATAGAGGACCTTCCATCCCCCAGCAACGCTCTGCCTCAAGAGAGCGGAGACGCCAGCCGCTCGCTCCTCAAGAGATCGATAGAGAAGGCAGATATGATCCCCTATCCCAAGCTCATCCCAAGATAACGGCTGGCAAGGGCGCATAGCTGCAATGCAGACAGCACATTATTAATCTTTTTCATTTTAGAGCGTGATATCCAAAGCTTGTTGCGGCTGGGAGGAGAGGCATATCTCCATCGTATGGATTGACACGGTCATGATCCCGGCGGGATCAGGCACAATAGATGATGGACGTTGCAAGGCTTTACCCATGGGAAAGGGGATTATGGTCTAGCTGGACTGGCCCTCGATGATCGTTATCTCGTCCTCAGTCAGGCCGTACAGCTCGTAGACCAGGGCGTCTATCTGCTTGTCCGTGGCCTCTATCCGGCGCTGGAGGGCGGTCTGCTCCTGGGGCGTCCTCGCCTCCGATAGCTGCTTATGGAGGTCGAGCATCCTCTCCACCAAGGAGACCATGCGGTCGTGGCGGGCTACGTCCTGGGGGTTGGAGGTGTCGATGAGGTGGATGGGGACTTGTTGAACATATACTATTTTAAGCCGATAGAATCCTCCTTGTACTTTATCACATAAACTAGTTAGAAAGATTCGAGTAAGACTAGAATTAAGAATCCCAAGTAGATATTTATCACCAGTTATAATCAATTGGTTATTATCGTTTCCATAATGATTTTTATCATCAAAGGTGAAGGCGACAATTTGAGCACTGATTCCTGGCCATAATATCTTCGGCTTCTCGAACTCCGTGTAGTAGTCACAAGCTCGGAGTTCCCACCAAAACTCTCCTTTGTCGTAACGCTTCTCTCCAGCTTCTGCAAAAGGCGCGAGGTGGTTCGCTATTGCAGGGTATGTGTTTTTAAGCCATCTCCATCCATCACGAGCGCCATCCGATACCTGACGAGTCCAGCCTTTTGGCATCAGAATAAGGTACTTCTCCGTCGTTGCCGGCTGATACCTCTTGATATCCCTTCCCGCCAGGAAGGGCTTGATAAGCTCTGCGCTCTTTGGATCCTCTGCTATCAGCTTCTCCCTAGTCTGGCCATCGATGACGAAGGCCTGGTTGAGGCCTGTCAGTACTCCCCTGTATATCTTCCCTCCCACGTACTCCCCCAGGGGGATACCCCGGCCCTTCACCTTCTCCAAAAGGGCCATGGTCTCCTTTCCCTCCAGGGACCAGCCAGAATCATCCAGGGAGGCCACTCTCACCTCATGGGAATGCTCCTCAACGTAGCTGGCCAGGTCTGGGAAGGCCAAGGTCTTCACCTGGACGGCCCGGAAGCTCTCGGCAGGGGGCCTTTTCTGGATACGGATGATGCAGGGATAGGTGGTGGCCTTGGTGAAGACATGCAGGTCCCCGAAGTCCACTATCCCCTCTATGCATCGGCTTTTCAGCCACCGTCGCAAAGGCCCGCCGTAATTAGCCCTCATCCACTTGTTAGAGACAATATAGGAGAACTGGCCCCCCTCTCTCAGCAAGGAGACTCCCTTCTCAATGAAGTAGGCGTATAGATCGGCGACCCCATGGTACACCTGGTAACGCCCCTGAAGGTACGCCTTCAGGGACCCAAGGCTCTCGTGCCTCACATACGGCGGATTTCCTATCACCGCATCAAAGCCTCCCCGCCCCATGATCTGAGAAAATTCCCTTTCCCAGTTGAAGGGGTTGATGCGAAGTATCTCCTCCGGCGCTAGCTCTCCTGAATCGAGGATATCCGGCCCCACAAGCGAGTTCCCGCACTTGATATTCTCCCCCAGGTCAGGGAGAGCCCTCTCCTGGAAGAGCTTCATCTGCCTATCAAGTGTCTGCTCGTTTTCTCCCTCCAGGACCTTGAGGAGAAGGGAGAGCTTCGTCACCTCCACAGCCTGGCTGTCGATATCCACCCCGTAGATGTTGTTCAAGAGGATACGCTTCCTCTCCGCCGAGGTGAGGAGCCACTCCCCGCTTTGGGAGGGATAGATTGGCAAGACGGCCTGGCCTTTCTTCCCCTTCTTGGCCCTCCCCTTTCCGCTGGCCAGGGGCTGCTCTGTTGTGGGAATCAGCCTCACAACCACCGGGGATGTGGCCTCGTGGCCGTTTGCGAGAAGGGGGACCAGCTTCTCCACGTACCAGTCCCTATGCCAGTTCATCAGGCGTTGATAGGCCTCGATCAGGAAGGAGCCCGAGCCGCAGGCAGGATCCAGGATGCGCAGCTCGGAGGCCTGGGCAGGGGTCATTCCTTCCAGCAGCCGGCCCACGGTGTTCTCGACGATGTACTTCACTATGTAGGAGGGCGTGTAGAATACGCCGCCGGCCTTCTTCACCTCAGGCTTGTGCTCGACGACAGCCCTATGCCCTGGGGTGAGCCGGATCACCTGGCCCAGGAACTGCTCGTAGACCTGGCCCAGGATCTCCGCGGGGAGCACGGAGAACTCGTAGGGGCTATCTGGGTAGTAGAGCCGCCTGATGATCTCCTTCAGGGCCTTGTCGTCAAGGGTTAGGCCGAGCGAGAGCCTATCATGGGGGCCTCGGCCAGCTTCGGGCTGAAAATGAAAGATGCCGGAGTTGTACTTCTCGTCCGCCCTGTGGAATAGCTCTGTGACTACTCCCCCGAATGAATTCGGGGGCATCTAGGTTGTATCCCAACCAAGGACTGTAATCCCAGTCGAAGGATATTCTTTGAAGCATTCAGAT
>Ga0268276_1000063_pt1 | contig 119436 bp, 103 predicted proteins | sample saktaG_4_FD_190145 | JGI IMG/M metagenome (GOLD analysis project Ga0268276, IMG submission 190145) | Saline water microbial communities from Sakinaw Lake, British Columbia, Canada - sak_2010_1_5_45m | ecosystem: Environmental > Aquatic > Non-marine Saline and Alkaline > Saline ... | reverse complement strand
TATCTCTCGTGTTATTCGTCTTACAACACCTGTGGTCAAGCAGTACCTTGATCTCATTCCGCTTGACTCATAGGGCTGTTTATCTTATTTTCTTGGCACCTAACCTTGGTATCACTTGATACTATTTGAGCAAAACAAGTTTCCTTGTTTCTGCAAACGAGCCTGCACTCAAGCGATAGAAATAAATTCCGCTTGGTAAACCCGCGGCGTTCCATTGGCGCGAGTATGTACCGGCCGGCATCTCTTCAAAGAGCACGACCGCCACTTCTCTTCCCAACGCATCATAGACTTTGAGAGATACCAGTGACTGCGACGGGAGAGTGAAGGAAAATGTTGTCGCAGGGTTAAACGGATTCGGGTAATTCTGCATCAACTGAACTTTGTTCGGAAGAGCATTCTTAACCGCTGCAATACCATTGGTCGCCTGCGGTTGATACGTGACAGCAAAGACTCCGCCAACAGCTGCTGGAATTGTGAGTGTCAATTGATCCGAAGAATAATTGCTGTAGAGTAAACCATCTTTTTTTATACCACTGATCGTCAGAGAACCATGGGGCACACTGATCGGGGACAACATAAATGTCCGATCTCGATTTTCTGCATTGAACCGGTAATACAATGTTGCAGGTTCTTTCTTGACCAAAAGTTTTCCATACAGATACGTATAATAACCGGTTTCGATGGAATGATAGGCCGCTTTCCCTGTTCCGCCTTTCGTTGTTCCCCAGGCTGCGATCATGCCGCCGTATTTGTTGGTATTTTCAAACACATCGCCGTAGACATGATCGACGAAATATTTCATAAAGAAGTCCAGCGTTTCGTCCGCCATTGTGAGATATTCTTCCTTCCCTGTTAGCTGGTACAGCATCAGACCGGAGGTGATCGCTTGTTCCATCTGCCACCATGCTTTTGCCGTGTCGGGAATACCGTACATCAGCATGTCGCCGGTGATGCGATTATAATCTTTGTAGGGTCCTCCGTTCTGGTGATCGTATCCTTTATCTAGAACATTGTGCACGAGCTGTTCAGCTGTGGAAAGATAGAGAGAATCCTTTACTACTTGGTAGATGCGGGCAAGACACCACGCGGTCTTTAGGACGTGTCCCATGATCGTTCGTGTCTCGTCGTTACTGCTGCTGCTTTTAATCTGCCATGTGGAAGTGTAACTTTCCGCAAAGCCGATCTGCTGCAGCGGTGCGCTCGCTGCAAGATGCGTTATCATATTCTCCGCAAGTTCGAGCAGACGCGTTTTGTATCTTTCTTCCCCGGTCATGAGATACAAATGAAGAACGTGCGTGGTGATGGCATCGACCGTTGCATTGAAACTTTTATCGGTCGGATTCGTTCCGTTTGCGGCAACATAATCATAGTAGCCGAACGTCGCTGGATTGGAATCCCAGAGTTTCGATTCGTTGTACTCGTAGCTTCTCATCAGCCAATTCCAATCGTTCGTATCTCGCGTCGCTTCATACACCGCAGCAATCCCAAGGAGAGCATAGTGCTGATAGAATGCCGTTTTATTCGCCGTCGGGTTTGTCGCTGTTCCGGTTTTGCCGATGTCCGTATACCACCCGCCGTATGTCTTATCCCAGGCGTATGCATACATGAAATCCAACCCGTATCGTGCATAGCGGAGATAACTTGTGTCGCCGGTGAGCTGAAATGCACGGACAAATCCGTAGGCATCGCGGGACTGGTTCATGGTGTTTTTGATCGTTGATCCGGAGAGATTTCCCTGACGATTGATATTGGTATAAAATCCACCATAGACCGGTTCGTAGGCCTTCATCCAAAACTGTGCACAGCTGTCGACATAGCCGAAGGTTAATTCCGGCGTTTGAAGATATTGCGATTTGAAATTGTATTGTGCTGCCAATGACTGAAAAAGAATGAACAGAAGAATGAAATATTTTTTCATAACTGGAACCATTAAAAAACCCTGCAAAAGTTTCTCTGCAGGGTTCTTATCAAAGGAAATGAGAGAATCGTTACTTCAAGATAACCATCTTTTGTGTTTGAACAAAATTTCCGGTTTGAAGTCTGTAGAAATAGATACCGCTTGGTAAGCCCGCGGCATTCCATTGACGGGAGTACGAACCGGCCGGCATCTCCTCAGCAAGCACGACCGCCACCTCTCTTCCCAACGCATCAAAGACTTTGAGCGATACCAGTGATTGGGACGGGAGACTGAAGGAAAATGTTGTCGCAGGATTGAACGGATTCGGGTAATTCGGTACCAACGTAAACGCTGCCGGAGCCGCAATTTCTATTTCGGCAGCTCCATAGTACTTAAATGCGCCGTTGATATCGATCTGTTTGAGACGGTACGCATAGCGCCCCGAGGGAACATTCACATCTGCAAAGCTGTACTCATGCGGAGCATTGGTTGTGCCGTTACCGGAAACGAAGCTGATCTTTTCCCAACTCGTCACTCGTACCTGCCCGCCGGCTTCTTGGCGGGACTCGTCACTCGTCACTCTTCTCCTCTCCACTTCAAAACCGTGGCAATCCTGTTCCGTTGCGGTCCTCCAGACCAGATGAGCACCGGAGCGATCTGAGGTTGCTATAAAAGATGTCATCTCTACTGGGAGAGGAGTCCCACCCGGATTTTGCCATTTCAAATACGGGTATCCGTCGTTAATTCCATCTCCGATATTCCAAATGGCGCCACTCCAACCGGCATTGAGAAAGGTAGAATCGGTTTTCATTTCTGTTGAGTCCTTAGCTGTGACACCGTCAATGTCTCCATCGTCAACACCATATGATAGATGAGGATACGTAGAATCCCAAAAACAGCTGGTTACTGAGTTCCCACTACCACCAAAAATTCCGATCAAACCTCCAATACTATAAGCTCCCGCGACCGTGCCAGTACTATAGCAGTTTGTAATAGATGAATTTTGCCTCACCCAGCCAATTAAACCGCCGATGGAATATGACGATCCTGAGACGGCACCCGTACTGTAACAGTCGGTGCAATAGGTGCTTCCTAAAAAGGCTATGTCGTTATCGCTATATTGTTCCCCTATCAATCCTCCGACCCATCTCCCGCCAGAGACAGAAGCGGAAGAATAACTTCTGGATACAGAAGCATTTTGTTGAAATCCGATCAAACCTCCGGTATTATTACCAGCTGTAATGGAGCCAGTAACATAGCAGTTCGTTACGGTACAAGCACTACCAGCAGCAGCGCGATATTGATATCCAATCAAACCGCCGACTCGATGCTCCCCTGTTATGTCCACATTTTCAAGTTTTACATTTGTGACCGTCGCGCCGTCTGTGACATATCCGAACAAACCGACTTCATCAGTTGTGGATCGGTCGATATATAAACTGTCGATTTTGTATATCTGTCCATCATACGTGCCGGTGAATTTCGTTGTAACATTTCCAATGGGAATGAAACCATTCCCTCCATCTTGGCTGGATGTAGCTGAGGCATTAATATCGGCGGTTTGTTTGAAAGCATTACCCCATACCGAACTCGTTTGACTCAACCAATTAAGATCAGAAAGCGTAGCAATCTCATAGGTTAACGTTGGAGCATTAGCCGATCCATTAGCATCAACTTGCCATCCTCCTGACGGAGGATACTGTGTATCAGCGCTGTTTAAATAGTAATATAACAAACCGTCACTGCTCCTAATATTCCAAGCGGTCCCCGTCCAAGATATTCCACAGCTTGCACCACCAACCTGTCTATATACTCCTTTCAGGAGATAATCTGACTCGTATGTATATTGGCCATTTACAAAAGTCGACCCTGCCCCAGCAACTGTGATTGTTTGTGCATAAAGATTACTATTGAAACCAACAAATAAAAGGAATGCTGCAATTGGTAAGAAAATCTTTTTCATGATTGCTCCTCCTGGATGTGTCCGCTGACCATAAATATGATAATCAAATATTTTAGACGAGATAACGAATAATCGATAGACTTTCACCTTACCCAAGTCAAATATCTCTTTTCCTCCACACAAAATCAAGAGAGATATCCGAAAAATCCTAGAAAAGATGATTCCTGTCACTCGTTAGCCAATCTTTATAGTGGAATCCCTGTTCAACTTAGGAATGCTCCTCGAAAAAGGTTTTTTCTCCACGTCCTTCTTTGACTTTGCGAGCATATTTGGATAGATTTCTCATACGAAAAAAATGCCCGATTGCGTATTTTGTAAAATAATATCCGGAAAAATCCCCGCTGAGATTCTCTACGAGAATGACGATGTTATTGCTGTCCTTGACATCAATCCGATTCATTTCGGCCATGCATTGATCCTTCCGAAGCGGCACTGCAAGGATTTTCTCGATGTACCCGAGGAAATGTATCATTCCATTCTATATGCCGCTAAAATTGTCACTCATGCGTTGGTCCAGAGTCTTCATCTGGAAGGATTCAATCTGTTTTCGAATAACGGCACGATAGCCGGACAATCGGTATTTCACTTTCACCTCCATATCACTCCGCGGTACTCAGACGACGATATCCGATTCGTTCTGAAACTTAAACGATATTCTTCCGGCGAGATGAAGCGGTACGGAGAACTCATTCGACAATTCATTCATCAACCACAATCATAAAGGAGACGGAGAACCATGGCTCACTATGTAAAGCTCTCCCCGCCGACCACAGGACAAAAAATCAGCATTTCAAATGGAAAATTGACTGTTCCGGATAATCCCATTCTTCCCTTTATCGAAGGGGATGGCACCGGTCCGGACATCTGGCGCGCATCCCAGCGTGTCCTGGATGCCGCAGTTGCCAAAGCATACGGAGGGAAGAAAAAGATCGTCTGGTTTGAAGTGTTTGCCGGAGAAAAAGCGAATGTCGTATACGGCCCGAATACGTGGCTCCACGACGATACGATCGAAGCATTTAAGGAATTCCTTGTCGGTATCAAAGGCCCTTTAACGACTCCCGTCGGCGGCGGCATCCGTTCACTGAACGTCGCACTCCGTCAAATTCTTGATCTCTATGTTTGCTTACGTCCAGTGCAGTGGTTCACGGGAGTCCCCTCACCGGTCAAGCATCCTGAAAAGGTGAAAATGGTGATCTTCCGTGAGAATACGGAAGACATCTATGCCGGTATCGAATGGAAAGCCGGAACCCCCGAAGTGAAAAAGATCATTGACTTCCTCCAGAAAGAAATGGGGGTGAAGAAAATCCGTTTCCCGGAAACCTCCAGCATCGGCATCAAACCGGTCTCCGAAGAAGGATCAAAGAGGCTGATTCGTTCCGCGATCCAGTATGCAATTGCCAATAAGAGCAAATCTGTCACATTCGTACACAAAGGGAATATTCAGAAGTTCACTGAAGGGGGCTTCCGTGATTGGGGGTATGAATTGGCTAAACAGGAATTCGGCGGTGTGGAGATCGATGGCGGACCGTGGCAAAAACTCCCGAACGGAATCGTCATCAAAGATGCAATTGCAGATATTACCCTGCAGCAGGTTCTCACACGTCCCGAGGAATTTGATGTCATTGCGACCTTGAATTTGAACGGCGATTATCTCTCTGATGCTCTCGCCGCTCAGGTGGGGGGTATCGGCATCGCACCGGGGGGAAATATCAATTACATAACGGGTCACGCGATCTTCGAAGCAACACATGGCACTGCCCCAAAGTACGCCAACCTGGACAAAGTGAATCCCGGGTCTGTTATTCTTTCCGGTGAAATGATGTTTCGGTATATGGGCTGGACAGAAGCTGCCGACCTCATTCTCCATGGATTGGACAAGACGATCCAGACAAAAACGGTCACCTACGACTTTGCCCGTCAGATGGAAGGGGCCAAAGAGGTGAAGTGTTCCGAATTTGGTGATGCGATCATTAAAAACATGTAAGCCAATCAACCTCTCCGACCCTCTCCGACGAGCGGAGCGAGGCGAGTCGCTACGAGCGGTCGGAGAGGTGATTCGGAGACGCTTTATTTTATTTAATCATTCCCTCCTGATTTAGGCCTACTCAATAAAGAATATTTTACCGTGACTGAAGCTGGATACACAACACTCCGGATCTATAATATCCTCGGGCAGGTTACAGCGACGCTCTTCAATCAAATAACCTCAGCTGGAGAAAGTCACGAAGTAACCTTTGATGCATCCTCCTTCCCGTTCGGGACATACTTTGCCAGACTCGAATCCGGCAATCAGGCAGCAGTAAAAAGGATGGTTTTGGCAAAATAGTCGACATCCTGCATTTCCCTACCCGTCTTTTCGGGAAATTTCCATAGCATCAGTTTCCTTGAAAGACTCTCCTTTTTTCTGTATCATAGAGAAGAATTCATGGTACAGCAAAGTTCAATGAGTCCAATTCCATTATCCAATCCTCTTCAACAGGAAGACAAAGATACCGATGAGTTAGTTGAACATCCGGCCAAGGTCATCCTGTTCAATGACGAAATTCATTCATTTGAAGAGGTTATCGGCCAGATCATAAAGGCCGTTGGATGCGATACGTCAAAAGCAGAGACCCTGACCTGGGAAGTTCATACCAAGGGAAAAGCGATGGTTTTTGAAGGGCTTATGAACGAATGCCTGAAAGTATCGCACGTGCTGGAAGAAATTGCACTTATGACGCAGATTGAAATCTGACGGAAAGGACAAAGCATTATGGCCACTCCAGTAAAAGAACCTCAGGTTCTTTATGATGCACGCGGCAGAAAATCATATATCCTGATGCCATATAATAGGTACAAAAAGATGCTCGAATTCCTTGAAGAAGCAATAGATCTTAAAGCGACGAAAAAAGTTAAACTTGAAAAGACATTACCGTGGAAAGAAGTCAAAAGAAAATTAAACAAACGTTCGCAATAATGGATCGTATCCAAATCAAACCCAGCACCATGAAGGAGCAGCAAAGGTTCCCTCTTCATCCCACTAATATTGATGAGAAAATGAAAACAGTGAGTATTAGCAGAGTACTTCAGAGGAAGGATGCGTACCGGTGACCTCCTCTGAAATTCGCAACAGTTTCCTCAAATACTTTGAAGATCGCCAGCACACTATCGTCAGCAGTTCTCCGGTCATACCATTCGAAGATCCAACATTGCTTTTTACCAATGCCGGAATGAACCAATTCAAGGACGTATTTCTCGGCACCGGCAGGCGGTCCTATACACGCGCGGTTGATACACAAAAGTGCATCCGGGTGAGCGGCAAGCATAACGATCTTGAAGAAGTGGGACGCGATACTTATCACCACACGTTTTTCGAAATGCTCGGCAACTGGTCGTTCGGAGACTATTATAAGAAGGAGGCCATCGCATGGGCATGGGATCTGCTGACCCGTGAGTATGGATTGCCGAAAAATCGTCTCTGGGCGACAGTGTACACGAAGGACGATGAAGCAGAGTTACTATGGAAAACGGTCACAGATATCGACCCGAACCACGTGCTGCGCTTCGGCGAGAAAGATAATTTTTGGGAGATGGGTGAAACCGGACCGTGCGGTCCGTGCTCGGAAATTCACATTGACCGGACTCCTCACGGCACGGCAACTGCTTCCATGGTTAACGCGGGCGTTGCCGAAGTGATAGAAATCTGGAATCTCGTCTTCATCCAGTACAACCGCGACGAGACAGGGACACTGACGTCTTTACCTGCCAAACACGTTGATACCGGCTTGGGATTCGAGCGTCTCTGTGCAGTTCTACAGGGGAAGAAATCCAATTACGATACAGATGTCTTCACCCCGATCATCCAAAAGATCAGTACACTGACAAATAAGCCGTACGACGGACGTCTCGAATCTCCAATCCCCAATCCCCAATCCGAACTCGACATTGCCATGCGTGTTATTGCCGACCACGTTCGTACCTTAGCCTTTGCCATTGGCGACGGGGCGATTCCGTCCAATGAAGGACGCGGGTATGTCCTTCGCCGCATTCTCCGGCGGGCAGCACGCTTCGGGCGGAATCTCGGAATGCGCGAACCATTTATTTTTCAACTCATACCAACGCTTGTAGAAACCATGAGCTATATCTTCCCCGAGATCAAATCACATCAGGAGCATATTCAAAAAATCATCAAAGCTGAGGAAGAGAGTTTCAATGCCACACTCGACCGCGGTCTGGAGAAGTTCGAAGAAGTTATTCAGCTTATAGGACACTCCAAGAGTTTTCCCGGCGAAGATGCTTTCAAGCTCTACGACACATTCGGTTTTCCCCTTGACCTCACGGAGTTGATGGCTTCCGAGCGCGGTTTGAACGTAGACGTCGGGACTTTTACTGAATTGATGCAGAAGCAAAAAGAGCGGTCACGCGACTCGGGCAAATCGACTGGTCCTCAGACAGCAGTGATGTTCTCAGTCGATCATACAAAGGTTCCATCGACTGAATTTCTAGGATACACACAGCTAGAATCATCATCTACTGTTGTTGAAATCGTGGATGGATATGCCATTCTCGATAAAACCCCATTCTATGGAGAATCAGGAGGCCAATGTGGTGATACCGGCATCTTGGCCTTTAGAGATATCACCATACCGGTTCTGAATACATTGAAGGATGGAACAGTGATTGGTCACCAATTGGAGGCAGCACTCCTTCAAGTTGGTCAATCCGTAAAAGCTCAAGTCGATAAAGAACGCCGTCTTTCCATTATGCGCAACCACTCTGCAACGCATTTGCTCCATAACGCATTACGCCGAATATTAGGGACACACGTCCAGCAGGCAGGATCGCTTGTCGGTCCGGATTATTTCCGATTTGACTTTGCGCATTTTGCAAAACTCAGCGAACAGGAACTCAGCGCAGTCGAAACGCTGGTGAATGAAAAGATCAGGGAAGACATCAAACTCACGCATCACCGCGACATTCCATTTGAGGAAGCAAAAAAACTTGGAGCATTGATGTTCTTTGGCGATAAATACGGCGATCGTGTCAATGTGGTCCAGTTTGGAGATTTCAGCAAGGAGTTCTGCGGCGGTACGCACGTGAGCAATACCGGCGAGATCGGTTTCTTGAAAATAACAAGTGAAGGAAGTATCGCAAGCGGCGTTCGCCGTATTGAAGCGGTAACCCATCACTTCGCATTGGAGTATCTCAGGCTCCAGGAGAAAAGCTACATTGATCGGGTCGATAAGGCCTTCGAGGATTTGAACGAGTTATCCAGGTTCAAATCCGAACTCGCTGCCGTGAGTGATAGCAACGAGGAGCTTCTCCATAATTCCTTTGGAGGATATGAACAACGGCTTGCTGATCTCAAAGAACTCACTCCCGTCCCAGCGGAACCATCCCCGGAACTTGCGTTTTGTTTTGAGCAGCTGAACAACCGGGATCATGTCCTCGAGGAGCTCGTTCAGCAGCTGGTGGAAGAAAAGAAATTGTTTGAAAAGGAAATCGCGCGTTTCCGTATAAAGTCTCTCACCGGATCCATGGATGATTTGATCGCTTCCGCTGTCCCGGTGGGCGGTATCAGACTTGTCACCGCAAACGTCGGTGCCGCTTCGATGGATGAACTGAAATCGCTCGGTGACGCACTTCGTGCAAAGCTTGGCAGCGGTGTCGGACTTCTGGCATCGATCATTGAAGAAAAAGTACAGCTCGTCTGTGTCGTGACCGATGATCTCGTTGCTGCAAAGAGGATCGAAGCGGGAAAAATAATCGGTACGATTGCGAAAATCGTGGGGGGCGGCGGCGGCGGGCGACCTCATATGGCAACGGCCGGCGGGAAAGATGTACACAAAATTAACGAAGCTCTCACGCAGACATTATCAGTGGTTAAATCTCTTTTACGAACATAAATGGACAACCAATGAATACCTTCGAGCGTCTTCTCCAGGTGAAACGTGAACGCGGGGCTGGATATCTTGTGCTCATCGATCCGGATAACATCGATCCCAAAAAGCTTCCCGAATTCATTCGTGCATCATCCCATTCCGGTGTAGATGCCTTTCTCGTCGGCGGAAGCTTGATGCTCTCCGATGAATTCGACCGGACGCTAAAGGTCATCAAGGAACATACAACGGCTCCAGTCGTTATCTTTCCGGGAAGCCTGTTCCAGATTTCCTCCGTGGCCGATGCTATCCTCTATATTCTCCTGATCAGCGGCCGCAATCCGGACAACCTCATTGGTAATCATGTGATCGCTTCGCCCATCATTAAACGAATGGGTCTCGAGACGATCTCCACCGGCTATATGTTGATCGAAGGCGGCAATGTTACATCTGCAGAATTCATGAGCAACACCAAACCTATCCCGCGCGAAAAACCGGACATCGCGGCGGCACATGCTCTTGCCGCAGAAATGATCGGCATGAAAATGATCTATCTTGAAGCGGGCAGCGGAGCCAAACTCTCTGTCCCGGAGGAGATGATCAAGAAGGTATCAAGATATTGCTCGCTGCCTCTCATCGTCGGCGGCGGCATCCGGACACCGGAGGAAGCGCGGAAAAAGGTTGCAGCCGGGGCTTCCTTTGTTGTGACCGGGACCGTTATCGAAGAACATGCAGAGAGTTCGTTGATTAAGGAATTTGCAAGCGCAATTCACACAAGATAGATCATTCATCAACACATCAGGCACCTTTATGACTGTAATAAAATATAAAAAGAATTCGCGAGAACAGTTCATTGCTGATTCACTCCACGAGAGCAGCGACACGAAGCTCCGCATCCAGCAGCACTGTTCCTCAGAGATCTCCCAGGCGATTGATTTGATTATCCATGCCTTCAGGAATAAAAAGAAAGTATTACTCTGCGGCAACGGCGGCAGTGCAGCAGATGCCCAGCACCTCGCGACGGAATTCGTGATCCGCCTCAGCCACGAAATCACGCGTCCGGGCCTTCCCGCCATAGCCCTGACAACCGATTCCTCGATGTTGACAGCCGGCGCCAACGATCTCGGTTACGACAATGTCTTCACCCGTTCCATCGAAGCGCTCGGCAGCGAGGGAGATGTCCTCATCGGAATTTCAACGAGCGGAAAATCGGAAAGCGTGAATCGTGCCTTTCAAAAAGCGCGGGAAATGAACCTGGTGACAATAGGATTCCTTGGCAAGGGGGGCGGGAAGTCCAAGGATTTAGTTGACCTCGCCATCATTGTTCCCTCCGACGACGCACAGCGTGTCCAGGAGGGCCATATTACCATTGGTCATATTATCTTCCAGCAGGTAGAGCAGGAAATGTTCGGATGATGCATAATATCCTCACATTCGGCGATTCCCTGGAACCAGTATAGAAACGAATGACACAGAACCGGAAAAAAGATTTTCTCGTTCCCTTACTGACAGTCATCGCTGACGCTGCGGCTATTGAATTGTCATTTCTTTGTTCCTACTGGATCAGGTTCAATTCAGCCCTGGCAGAAATTATCCCTGTTACTTTTGGTGTTCCGCCTCTTGGTGCATACATTGAAAGTTCCCTCATCGTTATTCCCATTTGGATATGGCTGTTTCATTCTCGCGGGTTATACCAACCGCGGCGAGTGACCTCCTTCTCAGATGAATTCTTCGCTCTCGTCCGCCTCATTTTTGTCGGAATGCTGGTGATCATGGCCGCTGCATTTTTCTATCGTGAATTCTCCTATTCACGGATAGTCTTCGGTATCCTCGGCTTTTCTGCTGTGGTTTTTATTTCCCTGGGTCGATTTATAGTCTTGAAATTTGAACAGGCGTGGTATCTAAGGGGACACGATCTGAAACGGATCATCATAGCCGGGACAAGTCCTGCCGCGAAGAGAATCTTTCAATCTCTCTCTGCCAATCGTTCTCTGGGATATCACGTTTTGGGATATTGTTCTGTGAAGGGGAATGCTGAAATTTCACTGGAAAGCCTTTCATGCCTGGGTTCGATTTCCTCTGTCCCTGGTCTCATCAAGTCGCAGCGTATCGATGTTGTGCTGATCGCCCTGAATGAACCGGAACATACATACCTGCCTGACCTGATCCTCGCGTGCCAAGGATTGAATGTTGAGATGATGATGGTTCCTGATATTCTCGAGTTGATGACGAGCCAGGTTCACATTAAGCACTTGGAAGGAATTCCATTCCTGGGAATTAAAAGTCCCTCCCTGAGCACATGGAATTTCATCGTCAAGCGTATGTTTGACCTGCTCTTTTCCAGTCTCGTGCTTCTACTGACGAGCCCCCTCTTCCTCCTCGTTGTCATCCTTGTGAAGCTTGACTCAAAAGGACCTCTCCTCTATTTTCAGGAGCGAATAGGATTGGATGGTGAGATTTTTATAGTCATGAAATTCCGTTCGATGCGCGTGGATGCCGAACAAACGACCGGACCTGTCTGGTCTCAAAAAGACGATCCGAGAACAACCCGTCTTGGCCGTTTTCTTCGCCGTTACAGCCTCGATGAACTGCCCCAGCTGGTGAATGTGGTACGGGGCGATATGAGCATTGTCGGTCCCCGCCCTGAACGACCGCATTTTGTGGAGCAATTCAAGAAGGAAGTACCAAGGTATCTGGAGCGGCATCGTGTAAAAACAGGTATGACGGGATGGGCACAAGTCAATGGATTACGAGGAAATGCTTCTATCTCCGAACGGACAAAATATGACATCTATTACGTTGAAAATTGGTCCCTCGTCTTTGATCTGAAAATTATTCTCAAGACGATCCATGCCGTCCTTTTTGGAAAAGATGCCTACTAACCACGACTCACAATAACCGATTGGTTCTCTTCATGGTTTCAGCATTTATTTTCTTCCTTCATGTTCTTCTGCTGGTATATGCTTTTTTAACATACAAGAAGGAGAGTCCGGGCGAAGGATTTTTAGCTGTTGCGTTCGTATGCATCGTCTTTGCGGTAAGCTGGACTATTGCGACGATGCTGACCAATCTGCTGTTTGCTCTGGATTGGTTTGTTCGATGGTACTGGCAGCCGTTGGATTCCTGGGTGTGGAGGTCAATCAGAAAGGAAATCAGCCGTGATACCATCTCGCTCCTCATCCTCACCGGCGGTGAGATCGCTTTCTATTACTTCTACTTTCTTACGGAAATACGACAACACGTTCCAAAGGATCAATCATCCCAGCCGCACTCAACCGACTGAACGAGAACTCTCCTCTCTTTTCAAACCACAGAAGGAAAAAGACAACAACGTCAGGTGCTAGGAATGAGAAGTTTTCTGTTGATAGGGATCTGGGTGAAGGAACAACCGTACAGAGTAAGCGCGGCAATATAAAGCCCACTGATCGCCGCGCTTCACAATCTCTTCTTCCTTTTCGACAACCTTTTCCGAACAGTACCCTGCCCCACGATAAAGAAACGAGAGGTTTTGAGAATGAACCTACTTCACTCGAATCTTATCAATAAAATGATGCGATTGCAGCTGGCCTGCAAAGGTTTTGACCGCTTTCTTTGCATCATCAGGAGTAGCGTAACGACCAATGCGAACAGTAAACCAATCGCCGCCCTTCATTGGAACTTTCTCGACAAAGGATGGATAGCCGGCATATTCCAAATTCTTCGCCGTCTCATCGGCGTTTTTCTTTTCACGATAGGCAACGACCTGAACAGTGAACTCGCCTTTCATTTCGCTGAGCTTTAACGCCGGCTCACGACCGATTCCCTGCTCTTTGTTCTTCAGAGCATCTGACTCTGAGATCTTTTCCGGTCCCTTTGCACCTTCAACCTTTTCTTCGACCGGTTGTGTGTCAAGCAACGCTACTTCGGTGGTGTCTAGCCTTGGGCCTTGTTCCTGTGCCTGCTCGGTAAACTCCTGAGGGAAAGGTTCCTCCTGCATTTGTGTGACGGGCTGTGCCTTTTTTCCCCAGAGGTGAATGATTCCCCGCTGGTTCAAGAAATAGACACCGGCAGCAGCAATAACAAGAACAACGACAACGATGAGCATCGTTCTATTGCCTCCGCCTCCGCCGCCTTTCATTCTCGCCGGAGGAGCAGCCGGCGCCTGCGATTCATCAAACCCGCCCTCATCAATGAGATTCAAATCTGGCATTGAGTAATCCTCCTTGTATTATTGAGATTTGTTTCACTCATGTTCTCTTTTTCTTCACCAAAAGATTTGTACAGCTGTCTCTATCATCAAAGGAAATTCTTGGTACCCGCGCCACAGTTCGTAGTTCGCATTAAAAATATTTTTTATACGCGCCGAGATTTTCAGACTTTGCAGAACTGCATATTCTCCATCGACATCGAACACTGCATAGCCTGGAAGAATTCCATCTCCCGTGAGGTCAGCTTCTCGTTCTCCAACAACCTTCACCCTCACATTCGCAACAACCGTTGATCCGAAGTTGTGGCTTCCTTTGCATTCTACTTCAACTGCCGGTGTATAAGGAATCTGCCTTCCACTATATGAGTCCCTGGCAGACCGGAGAAGAATGCTAGAAGCAAAATAATCATTTGACGTCAACTTTGCAAACATTTCTGCATAAAATATAACAATTGTTGTCTGCCCGCTATAAACCGTCGTCCATACCCCCTGTCGGGTCAAATCCGAAAACAAAGGCAAATCTTTGATTGATTTCACGCTAAAAGAGAGTCGACTCCTGACCTGTGAAGACCAACCCGATTCCAGACCTAGGTCCCCTGAATTCGTGACATCCGTATGGTGGACAGCAGAAGACGCGGAAAGGTACTGATTTCCAACCATATTCAACGCAAGCGTTTGAGGAATTACCTGAGGTTCAAATGCTGCATAGATCCGATGTGTGGAGTTCATCTGATAGCTTGCCAAGATATGAGGACGAAGAGAAGCAATATGTTGTCCTGCCATACCGTTTGCCCAATACAAGTGCAACGACCCCTTCAAGGAGATACCGGCAGAGAAATAATTTTCTATCCCCCCGGAAAGATCCATGAATCCCAATCCTCCAGAAGCAGATAGCAATCGAAGGTTTGTCTGGATCGGTAACGAGGAAATCGCTGGAGCAGTTTGACCATGAAAGTCGATGCACCGCTCTTTCGTCAAGGCATTTGAATCAGAAATATTCAAGGTCGTCATGGAAATTCCCGCCGTATAAGGTAACACTTTCCTTAACTGGTTCTGTATCGCTGCCTCAGCAGTAACACCTGATACCGTCCTCGTGAATTCTGGAACTTGAGAGCCGTAGAAGTGAAACGATTTGCTCTGATATTCGAATAGACCGTCCAGTGAAGTATTCTTCAGTAATGGGGCATTTGATGCAAGGGATGTTTCTCCCCGCGCAGAAAGCCTCCCATCCGATCGATCTGTATTCGGTGCAAATCCTTTTGAGAGATGATATATACCGTTCAGAGTATAAGAGAATTCAGGGAGCACCTGCCCAAATCCCACCGTCATGTGCGGGGTGAAGTACGTCCCGATCCCCGTTTCAGCAAAACCAGAATGTATCATTCTTTGATCGTCCGAAATGCGGTGATCATTCCAGTCGTTCTTCATTGTGGGTTCATGGTTCAACGGGAGTCCCATGGATGCTTTATCCGGAGAATACGTAAGAGGATCATATTCCTCATCCGATATTTTTCGCTCATCACCTATGATGCTGCCAGGATCATGCGAATTCATCGGCACTCCATCAATGAAGAATGGGATAACAGGGGAGCTTGTTCTACGGAATTGTTCTTTCGCCGAGGCAATATCCTCATCTCGGCCGATCGAGTCCTTCACTGCTTCATCTTCGCTTTGTTCTCCAAGAAGACATCGTTGAACTCCTTGCGATGCCTCTGCGCTATACGTACTTCTGGGAAAGAGTTGAAGGACTTCTCGATAGGATTTCTCCGCTGCCGTATAGTGGCGTTGAACAAAATAACAGTTACCAAGAAAGTAATAGGCATCCGCCCTGCGATCGCTTGTCGGGAAATCATTGATCACCTTCTGAAATTCCTTTAGCGCTTCGCCATATTCTTTTTGATGGAAATTGATCCATCCGAGTGCAAATTGGGCTTCGCTCGCCAGCGACGAATGAGGCAATAGATTTCTCAGTGCTTCAAAGGCCTTGAAGGCTTCCGTATTCTTTCCGTCATGGAAATAACTTATCCCGAGCCGGTAGGAGGCATAATCTACCGAACTGCTGTCGGGATACATTCTCAGGACTGCCTGATAACTCCCAACGGCTTTCTTATATTCTTTCAGGAGAAAATATGCTTCTCCAATTTGCACCCGAGCATTAAAAGAATATTTGCCTTTCGGGAACGAGACCACGATTCTTTCAAACGCTTCGATCGCCTCTTGATATTTCCCCTGCTGAAAGAATGATCTTGCGGCTCCATAGAGTGCTTTTTCCCTTTTTGTCGAATGAGGATCTGCAGCAGACTCCTGATAAAGCTGTGAAGCTATCTCGTAATCACCCAGCAGGTACTCAGATTCTGCCTGAAAGTACTTTGCATCGGTCACTTGAGGGTGTCCGGGAAATTGCTCGACAAATGCTTCCCATTTCTCGAATGCCTCGTTGAACTTCTTTTGCCTGAATGAACAGAGCGCCGATTTGAAACTCGCTGTGACTTTCTCTTCAAATGATAAATTTGGAAATACACGAGATTTCTCATACCAAAGTTCTGCCCCGGCAAAGTCCCGTTCGAGAAAGAGACATTCGGCGGTCATCATACAGGCTTCCGGTAAAACATCACTCTGCTGAAAATCCGCTGCTAATTGCTGAAAACATACGTGTGCTTCTCTGATCTTCTTTTCTTCAAAGAATATCATACCAAGGTCAAACAGTGCCTGATCCGACCACTCCCCTTCCGGCTCACGATTGAGGAGCTCTTTCAATGTGAAAACTGCTTCATTGTCTTTCCCGGTGAGGCGTTCCATCACCGAACGTCGATAGAGGGCAGCACGGCCAAGTTCATCAGATCGCTCGACCAGCATATTGAATGTCTCAATTGCTTCCGGATAGTTTTTCTGTTCGAAAGAGATCCATCCAAGCATGTACGTCACTTCCGGAACCAGGGAATGCCGTGGATGATCCTCCCGAAATTGTTCGTACCGCTTCTGTGCATTCGGATAATCGCCGAGCCTGTAGAATGCCTCTGCGATAAGGTAATCCACCTTTCCCATTTCTTCCTCATCCCGAAACGTATTGCGTATGGCTATAAGACTGTCAAGAGCGCGGTGGTATTCCTTCGCAAAAAAGAGACATTCGCCAACACGTACACGGGCCATGGGAGTCAACGGACTTTGGGGAAACTCCGCGATAAATTTATTATACATCTCAACGGCTTTCAGATATTCCTTACGTTTCTGATATGTCCCCGCAATGGAGTACAAAGCCGAAGGTCGGAAGCGATGCTGGGGATAATTCTCTTGTGCTAATGTGTAGTACTTGAGTGCATTCTGAGGATCGTCACTATTCTGGTAAGCCTCGCCAATCCAATAGGCAGCCTCTCCTGCCTTACCATGATCGCCATACTTCTCCAGGAACGATTTGAAAACGGTGACAGCTTCAGTGTATTTCTTTAACCTGAGATATACCTGGCCAAGTTTGAGCAATGCTTCCGGCTCAAACGGAGAATTTGGATAGTCATGGATAAAATCCATGTACCTTGACGCTGAACGCTGCAGCTGAGAAGTGGCGTAAAGACATTCCGCTTGAAGAAAGGCTGCCTGCTGGTCGTTGATACTGCTGGGATATTTTTTTATAAAGTCTTCAAATTGCTCTTCTGCGAGCTGGAAGAGACTATCTCGATAAAGGCCGAGAGCATACGAAAATTCAATTTCTTCTGATTGTGCTGTCTCATGGAACGAGAAATGATTCTGTCCAAAGATTCGCACGGAACTATTCAAGAAGAACAGCAACAGGATTATCCGGTAAAGCGATTGAAACAGACCTCGCCCCTGCTTTTTACAAGGCTTTGATAAACATGCATAGGTTATCAATGCGGACTTAAAGTATTGTTTCAGGGGAGATTTCTAATAGTCCAATGTAAGTCAAAGGTGAGTAGAAAGCAAGAATGCAACAATTCCCGGTTGACAAAACACAGCGGGAAGCAAACCATCTCCGAATTGCTTCCCGCTGTGACGATCAATTCGTTGTGCTTAGATAATCGAAGCTCTCAGTTTCACCTTCAGATCATGAATATGCTGTCGAATTTCGCTGAGCTTTTTATAATCCTTGGCTGCAACGGCCTCATCTCGCTTCTTCTTCCAGCTTCTGATTTCGAGTTTCACTTGCGCCTTATTGATACCTACAATCTTGTGATGTACGTGGGTTTCAATATTCAACGCCTTGCAAAGAGCAGGCAGCAATTTCTCCTTATGCATCGTCAGGTGTCCATGCGTCGCTTCGTGATCGATGCCATCTGCGATCTCACGAAGTTCTGCCACTGTCATTCGACTTAACTGCTCATATGTGTACGCCATGGTGTTTCCTCCTATATGATATGTTCATACCGAGCTATGACTATCTTTGTCATTCGGAGAGATGACCTATCTTTGCCGCTATCCAACGCTGATATTTTCACCCGTGAATCTCCTCTGGAACCCTGAAGGATGCTGGATTTCCTTTACTGATCATATGCAATCTATGCGAGAGTGAAACGAAAAACAGAATGTCGATAATGACTCCGTAGGAGTTAAATGTTTATTGTTATGATTGTGAATACTATGCGGAACTCCGTGAGGAGTTCAACGATCATTGGTGATTGCATTACGTGATCAGGAATTGCCTTTTCCCCCATTCTTAACTTTTTTCCACAACAGCGGAATGGCTACCCCGAATTTTCGGTCTGTTCCTAAGTTCCAATCCATCCAGCCGGGCTGCAGATAACGTCTTTTCAAATTTTTCCTTCGTCACATGTCCTTTGGGTTCAGAGATCAAAAACAATCCCCCTTTTTTGAGTGCATGAGCGATTCCCGCGAAAAGTCTTTGCTGATCCTGCACCTCATGAACAACGGCGAATGCCAAAGCAAAATCTATTGAACCGGCAAGATCATCAATCTGAAGTGAGGATTCGGTACAAAGCCGTGCTTCGATCCTTACCCCGAGCTTTGCCTTTTCTGCCCTGCGCCGAAGACTATAAAGCATTTTCTCCTGCAAATCGATGCAGTAAATTCGTCCACGGTCACCGACCATTCTTGCCATAGGAAGGCTGAAGAATCCCATGCCGGGTCCGACTTCCAGAATTTTCATATCCGGCTTCAAAAACGGAGCGAGAATTTTTTCGGGATTCTGGTACAGTCGTCTCAACGGATTTGCTAATAAATAGCCAATATACCATGGACAAATGTGCTGTTCCATACCTGAGATCCTGATTATCTCTAGGAAAAAGTAATGCACGTTATGCACTTTCCCTTAAATACTCTTGGAGGGTCTTGACCGTCAATGCCCCCTCCTTCTCTTTCTGGATTGCTTTAACAGCCGTTGCCGCAGCAGAAAGAGTGGTAACAAATGAAACCTTATGTTCCAGTGCTGCCCAGCCAATCGCATATTCATCGTAGCGGGATGTTTCGCCCAAAGGTGTATTGATGACAAGCTGAATCTTGCCATTTTTAATAAGGTCGACAGAATGGGGGCGGCTTTCGTTCACTTTGAAAACCTTGTCGCACGGAATATGGTTTGTGTTGAAGAACGCCTCCGTTCCTGCTGTTGCAATTAATGAAAATCCGAGTTCGCGCAGTTCCCGTGCAATATTTAATGTCAGGTCGGTTTTATCATTATCATTGACACTAAAGAATACAGTCCCACTCCTCGGTAAAGCATTATTTGCCGAAATTTGCGCCTTGGCAATTGACGCTCCGAAACTATCTGAGATTCCCATGACTTCGCCGGTAGAGCGCATCTCCGGACCGAGGAACACTCTGGTTTTCGGGAACTTTGCGAAGGGAAACACTGCTTCCTTCACAGAAATATGCCTTACTTTCCGGAAATTGAAATCTTTTAATCCCAGCTCTTCGAGCGTCTTTCCCACCATCACCTTCGCAGCTACTTTTGCGAGAGGTATGCCGGTGGCTTTACTGACAAACGGAACGGTGCGGGATGCCCGCGGATTTACTTCCAGAACATAGACCACACCGTCTTTCATCGCGTACTGAACATTCATCAAACCAACCACTTTCAGTGTTTTTGCCAATCGTACCGTATAGGCAATAATCTCCTCTAGATTCTTTTCAGAGATCATATAGGGGGGGAGAACACATGAGCTATCCCCCGAATGAATGCCGGCTTCTTCGATATGCTCCATCACGCCGCCGATCATCACATCCTTCCCGTCACAGACACAATCGACATCGTATTCAAATGCATCTTCAAGAAATCGGTCGATGAGGATGGGGTGGTCCGGTGAGATATCAACGGCTTTTTTCATGTAATCACTTAAAGCATTTTTCGTGTAGCATACCTCCATCGCACGTCCTCCCAGCACGTAGGATGGACGCACCAGAACTGGAAAGCCAATCTGTTCAGCAACGAGCACGGCATTCGAGACAGTATATGCCGTCCCATATTTTGGATGCGGAATATTATGTTTGCGGAGAAGTGCGCCGAAACGCTCGCGGTCTTCTGCCAGATCAATCCCCTCCGGCGATGTACCAAGAATCCTTATTCCATGTTCGTACAACGCCTTGGCAAGCTTCAAGGGGGTTTGTCCGCCAAAACTGACAATGAGGCCAAACGGATCTTCTTGATCACAGATATTCAGGACATCTTCAAGAGTGAGCGGTTCAAAATAGAGCTTATCTGTTGTGTCATAATCGGTCGAAACAGTTTCCGGATTACAATTCACCATGATCGTTTCGAAACCTTCTTCACGAAGCGCCATCACGCTATGAACGCAGCAGTAGTCAAATTCAATGCCCTGGCCAATACGATTGGGACCGCCTCCGAGAATCATGATCTTCTTCTTCCCACTCTTCGTCAACTCATTCTCGCGCTCATACGTGGAATAATGATATGGCGTTGAAGCCTCGAACTCTGCCGCGCACGTATCAACCGTTTTATACACCGGAATAATTCCCATCTTCTTGCGCATCATGCGTACTGCCGATTCTTTGATGTCCCAGATTTCTGCTAACTGACGATCGGAGAAACCGTACTCTTTTGCTTTTCGCAGAATCTCCGGAGTCACCTTCATTAATGTTTCGTTTTTTGATTTACCTGACTTCACTCGACATCAATCCCTTCACTCGTTCCCATTGGTTCGCCGACAAGACTTGTTTCGCGTTCAGATAGGCCTGCAGGTGAATAAAACGCAATTCAGCCCGCAGTTTTCCAATCCGCTCGAGCTTTGTGCGGAGTATTCTTTCATTCACATTTCCTACGGCAAATATGTTACTCAGCTCTTCTTCTGCTTCGACAACCTCCTCTCCCTTCACTCTTGCAGAGACCGGAACATTTTTTAACATTTCATCGATTTTCTTCACCTGATCCTTGGTCAAGTTCAGTTGATCTTTGAAAAAAAGAATTTTCTGCGGGGATGGAAATCCATTGGAATCCGCAGTCATGGTTTGCCCTGCAGGATCACCATTGAGTAATTGATCTCTATCAGGAGACGTCAAGATCTGTGCCTGGAGACTTGACGCCATGAATACTCCTAGAATAACAAGAATCATACTCCTTAATGTCTCCATATGCTGTCCCCTGAGAAATTCATGATGGTTTTATGCCCTGTATGAATACAGCTCTTCTTCCATATCGACAATCTGTTTGATATTATATAAAAACCATGAATCGATGTTCGAGGCTTGATGAAGTTCATCAATCGTCAACCCGAGCTGGAAACCGTAACGGAGATAAAAAATATTGTGCGGGCGCGGAGTCTTGATCCGGTCGAGCACCCTGCGTTTCCATTCGGTCTTTTCGGCTTCTGCCAGGTTGCGGATCGTCACGATATCTTTTCCGTCGGCACCAAGGCCAAACCGTCCCTGTTCCAGAGAACGAAGAGCTTTCTGTAATGCTTCTTTGAACGTCCGTCCGATCGCCATTGCCTCCCCGACAGATTTCATCTGCACACCCAGAGTATCGTCGACACCTTTGAATTTTTCAAAATCCCACCGGGGAATCTTTACCACGCAATAATCAATTGAAGGCTCAAAGGAGGCTGGCGTTAACTTCGTGATATCATTGGGAATCTCATCAAGCGTATAACCGACGGCAAGCATCGCGGCGATTTTCGCTATTGGAAAACCCGTTGCCTTGGAAGCCAGAGCCGAAGACCGCGACACCCGGGGATTCATCTCGATGACCAGGACACGTCCGTCTTTTGGATTGACCGCAAATTGAATATTGGATCCCCCTGTCTCGACCCCGATCTCCCGAATAATTTTTATGGAAGCATCGCGCATCTGCTGGTACTCTTTGTCTGTTAATGTCTGTGCTGGAGCTACGGTAATGGAGTCCCCTGTGTGGACACCCATCGGATCAAAATTTTCTATCGAGCAGATAATGACGACATTGTCTTTCAAGTCGCGCATAACTTCCAACTCAAATTCTTTCCATCCAATAACAGATTCTTCCACAAGGACTTGACCAATGGGGCTGCTTGTAAGACCATGCACGAGTTTTTCTCGAAATTCTTCAACATTATATGCCGTACTGCCGCCCGTGCCTCCTAACGTAAAGGAGGGACGTATGATGAGCGGGAATCCAATCGACTCGGCAATCTTCAATGCTTCATCAAGCGAATTCACAAAGCCACCGCGTGCACTTTGCAGTCCTGCACGATTCATTGCCTCGCGAAATAATTCCCGGTCTTCCGCCATCTTAATGGCCTTCAGCTTCGCACCGATAAGCTCGACACCATACTTTTCCAGGACGCCATTCTCGGCCAAAGCAACGGCAGTATTCAGTGCGGTTTGCCCCCCCATGGTGGGGAGGATGACATCGGGACGTTCCCGTTGGATGATCTTTTCGACAAATTCGACAGTGATGGGTTCGATGTACGTTGCATCAGCAAATTCCGGGTCAGTCATGATCGTCGCCGGATTGCTGTTGACAAGAATGATACGATAACCTTCCTGCCGCAGGACGCGACAGGCCTGGGTCCCGGAATAATCAAATTCGCAAGCTTGACCAATGACAATAGGTCCGGAACCAATGATAAGGATGGATTGAATATCTGTCCGTTTGGGCAATTTCTCCGAAAATCTCCTTATGAGTTATGCCAAATATAGACAGAACTCTCTTCCTATTCAACGAAAATATCTGTGGCTGCTGGAATTATCTGATTTCGGGTTAGTTCATGGAAAATATTTCTCATACATTGTCAACCCGAATTTTTTGTATATTAGGGGGAATGAATAAGCGGATTCTATTCCGTCAGGAGTTTTCCATGAAAAGTATTGATTCATTTCAAACAAGAAAAGAAATTCGCGTTGGTCCTCATACCTACACAATCTTCTCTCTCCAGGCCTTGGAGCGCTCCTTGGGTATGGACCTTTCGCGTCTGCCGGTATCACTAAAAATTCTCTTAGAAAATCTCTTGCGGCGGGAAGACGGACGAATCGTCCGGAAGGAAGATATTGAAGGATTAGTGCGCTGGGATCCAAAAGCCGCACCGGACAAAGAAATAGCATTTATGCCTGCCCGTGTCCTGCTCCAGGATTTTACCGGTGTGCCATGCATTGTAGATCTTGCCGTGATGCGGGATGCGATGATTGCCATGGGGGGTGACCCGAATAAAATCAATCCTCTTCAGCCTGTTGATCTTGTGATCGATCATTCGGTACAGGTTGATGAATTCGGGACTGCGTCTGCATTCCGCAACAATGCAACTTTTGAATTCGAACGAAACCGTGAGCGGTACGCGTTTCTTCGCTGGGGTCAACAGGCGTTTAAGAACTTTCGTGTCGTTCCGCCGGATACAGGTATTGTCCATCAAGTGAATTTGGAATATCTCGCCCAGGTCGTTTTTTCTTCTCAAGAGGATGGCAACACTTTCGCCTATCCCGACACACTGGTGGGGACCGATTCACATACCACCATGATCAATGGACTTGGTGTGCTCGGCTGGGGTGTTGGGGGTATTGAAGCCGAAGCGGCAATGCTCGGACAATCTGTCTCTATGCTCATTCCACAGATTGTAGGATTTAAATTCTCCGGAAAGCTGCAACCCGGAGCAACAGCGACAGACCTCGTACTGACAGTCACGCAAATGCTCCGCAAGAAAGGTGTTGTCGGGAAGTTCGTCGAGTTCTACGGACCCGGACTTTCTTCGCTCTCCCTTGCTGACCGGGCAACGATCGCAAACATGGCGCCCGAATATGGCGCAACGATGGGCTTCTTCCCTGTCGATGCAGGGACAATAGACTTTCTTCGATTTACCGGACGGGATGATGTCCAGGTTGCACTGACAGAAGCGTACCTCAAAGAGCAGGGACTTTTCCAAACAAGGGACACTCCGGCTCCGGAGTTTTCCGATACGCTGGAACTTGATCTTGCAACAGTCGAACCATGCATCGCTGGACCAAAAAGACCGCAAGACCGCATTCCGCTTTCCCAATCGAAAATATCGTTCCGTACATCATTGATAGAAATGCTTGAAGGCAAAGGTTCATCAATCGATAAATCAATTTCCGCTTCCTGGATAAACGATTCCACGGAATCTGTCGCTCCGAATTTTTTAAAGCACGTGCCCTTTGAACTCAACGGAAAAAAACATCATCTGCAGCATGGTTCGGTTGTGATCGCAGCAATTACGAGCTGCACGAATACATCGAATCCCTCTGTCCTCATCGCTGCAGGATTACTTGCCAAAAAAGCAACCGAAAAAGGATTGAGATCGAAGCCATGGGTAAAAACAAGCCTTGCGCCCGGCTCCAAAGTGGTGACCGAGTACTTGAAGGAAGCCAACCTCATGCAGCCTTTGGAGGCTTTAGGATTTCATCTTGTGGGATACGGCTGTACAACATGCATCGGTAACAGCGGACCATTGCCGGAGAGTATTGGAAAAACAATTCAGGAAAACGACCTCGTCGCCGCAGCCGTGCTGTCTGGGAATAGAAATTTTGAAGGCCGTGTCAACCCGCATGCCCGGGCAAATTATCTTGCTTCACCACCGCTCGTTGTCGCGTATGCGTTAACAGGAACGATGGATTTTGATTTTGCCAAGGACCCGATCGGCACAGGGAATAAAAATGAACCGATCTACCTAAAAGATATTTGGCCGGCACCTCAGGAAGTAGAACAGACCATGCACCGGAGTGTTCGGTCGGAAATGTTCAGGAAAGAATATGCGAATGTCTTTGACGGAGATGCCAGCTGGCAACATCTCCCTGTACCATCAGGGGCACAATATTCTTGGAATCCTGATTCAACATATATCAAAGCAGCACCGTACTTTGATAATCTTCCCCGGGATCCAAAACCGCTGCAGGATATCCACGATGCAAGAGTCCTAGCCTTGCTCGGAGATTCTGTCACCACCGATCACATCTCGCCAGCCGGATCCTTCGGCGAAAAGACTCCGGCCGGTAAATTCCTCCTGTCGTTCGGCGTGCAGAAAAAAGATTTCAACCAGTATGGAGCACGGCGGGGCAACCATGAGATCATGATGCGCGGAACGTTTGCAAATATTCGACTCAAAAACCTACTTCTCCCCGGCATTGAAGGGGGCGTTACAGTCCATCCATCCTCCACAGAGCCTCTTTCGATCTACGATGCGGCATTGAAATATCAGAAGGAAGGAACTGCGCTGATTATTATCGCAGGCAAGGAGTACGGCTCCGGTTCATCACGCGATTGGGCAGCTAAAGGACCTGCACTCCTCGGTGTCCGGGCTGTGATTGCGGAAAGCTTTGAACGGATTCATCGAAGCAATCTTATCGGGATGGGTGTCCTTCCGCTTCAGTTCGAGGAGGGACAACATTATCGATCACTTGGACTGTCCGGATTCGAGACATTTACCCTGGAGGGAATATCCGCCGACCTCAAACCCGGCAAGAAGATACGAGTTACCGTAGCAGCCCAGGATGGTTCGAAGAAAAATTTTAACGTCATGTGCCGGATTGACACTCCCAATGAGGTCGACTATTATAAACATCATGGTATTCTTCAATATGTATTACGATCCCTTCTCAAATAACGATGGGCAATGCCATCTCAACTGAAAGTGATCTCATGGCAGAGAATGAGCAACAGAAATATCGAGTCACCTTCAAAGGAGAGATAGAATCCGGCCAAGAACTTGTAACAGTAAAAGAACGTCTTGCTCAACTCTTCAAAGCACCGCCGGAACGGATTGAAAAACTCTTCACCGGTAAGTCCGTTACACTCAATCATTCCCTTGAGTATTCTGCTGCGCTGGAATATATCACGAGCATACAGGAAACGGGGATTCTCTGCGAGATTGAGCCGATGCCTCCGGCAACAACCCTCGAAGCGAGTCCTTCACCGGCGGAAAAATCAGGTAGCTCTTCCGCAATACCGGTTCCACCACCAAAAACCAGCAGGCCCACAAAGACCGCCCATGCGCCCTCCGCTTCTTCCCGACTTTATACAGTCGGCTGGATTTTGACTGCTTCAGGATTGCTCATTCTGTTTACCTTCTATTTCCTGCTCATTCTTTTCACCATCTCAACGACATATGGATTTTTTGAAGACAATGCATTTCTTCTTGACGATCTTCCGATCGGGTTAGGATTTCTGGCCTATATTCTTCCCATCGTTGCCGGAATCCTGCTCATTGCGGCTCTACTCAAACCCTTCTTTGCCAATCCGGTGAGAAAAAAATTTTCTATTCCCTTGTCCAGAAAAAAAGAGCAAGCGCTTTTTGTTTTCGTCGAGAAGCTCTGCCGCTCTCTTGGATCCAAAAAACCTACGAATATTGAAGTCGATTGTAATGTACGGGTGCAAGCAAGTTACCGGAGGGAATTGATCAGTTTCTTAGAAGACGATCTCACGCTCACCGTCGGCCTCCCGGTGATTTCAGAAATGACCCTTTCGGAGTTCGTATGTCTGCTGGGACATGAATTCGGACATTTTACCGATAAGACCGGTACGCGTCTCTATTATATCATTACCGCAATCAATTCCTGGTTCCATCACAAGGTGTTCGAACAAGATGTGATAGACCAAAAAATTGAGATCTGGATTCAAACAACGGGCAACATCATCACACGCATACTTCTTTCCATCGCCTCGTTTTTTGTCTGGGTGACCCGGAAGATTCTTTCCATTTTCATGATGGCCGGTCAGGCCATGAGTACCTACTATGTGCGTCAGATGGAATTTGATGCAGATCTGTCCGCCGTACGTCTTGCAGGCACCAAGACATTTGAATCATCGATCCACAAGCTTCACCTGCTCTCAGCTGCATCGAAAGACGCCTATGCGCAGTTGAAGATACAGAAAAAACCGACGGATAATTCCTTACCGGAGGATTTCATTCTTCTCATCTCTACTCTTCTCCATCAGATGACCGGTGAGGACATTTCGAAAATCAAAGCTAATGTCCTGAAAACCGAACCCTTGCTCTTCTCTGCCAACCCGAACGATCTCGAACGGATCGAACACGCACAGAGGACGAATGCTCCTGGGTCGTTCCAATCTGATAAACCAGCATCGTCCCTCTTTGCAGGCTTCGCTGAAACAGCCAGAATTGCATCTTCTCGCCTCTATCGAGAAGCTTTGGGTCTGCGATTTTCACAGGATTCTTTAATACCGACCTATGAGTTTCTTAACCTCCCGGCAGAGGCTCCTGATACACAACAACCTCAATCGGACTTTTTTTAATTTTCCGGGACACCAAGAGATAAGAGCGCTTCCTATGCCCATTTTTGATTATCGCTGCAAGAACTGTGATTCTCTCTTCGACATTTTCCATAAGGGGAAAGAAATTGTTGGAGACATTCTCTGCCCGGCGTGCGGGTCAGGTCTGTATACCAAATTAATTTCGATACCGAGCATCATGAGCAAAGGTGAAAACGGTCTTCCCTGCGGACAGCAATCATGCGGGATGGAACATACGTGCAACGGAGGAGCATGCAGATAAGATGGCAACGTTTTACTTCGGCAGGTTCCTTCGTTCCAGCTCATTGTTGATCATTGCTATGAGCTCAGGTTTTATCGAAGATTTTTGAATAAATCCATCTGCAGGAGAGTTCATTACGAGTTCCCGAAATTCATCTACTTCATAGGCAGAAAAAAGATAGACCCGTACACTTGGAAGAATGGCTTTGATCTGACGCGTCACCTCGACTCCGCTCACACCTGCCAGGCTAATATCCATGAGCACGATATCCGGACTTAATTCTTCCGTTTTTGCGAGCGCCTGTTCAGCATTACAAGCTTCTCCGACAACGACCACCGACTCATTCCGGCGCAAGTATTGAACGACCAGCATCCGCATCGAATCCATATCGTCCACAATAAGAATTTTCAATTTCATAAGGTCTTGCCTATCTCCAGCGACGGAAACAATCGTAACGATATTAACAAACTTTCATTGCCGAGTCAATGAATAATCATGTGGAATATTATTTTAGCATTCTCCGATACCGTTGAGATGGTAATTCATTTCAACACTCATCATGGCTTTCTCCCCCTGGGGGAATCTTTCCGTTTTTCCCTATGGACTGATTACCAAGGGTCAGCCTAATCTCTTTTGGAATCTCAGCACACTCATGCTGAGGATCGCGATACCGAACACCAGCATAGCTGCTGCCTGGGGCCAGAGGATATCCAAACCGACACCTTTCAAAAATAGACCCCTGACAACGACGAAGAAATATCGGAGCGGTATCAGATAAGACACATACTGAATGATCTTGGGCATGTTTTCTATCGGAAAGACAAATCCGGAGAAAAAGATCATCGGAAGCATAAAAAAGAAGATCGCTGTCATCATGGCCTGCTGCTGCGTACGGGAAATCGTAGAGATGAATAATCCCAATCCTAAAGTAGTCATTAAAAAAATGAGACAGAGGAAAAACAGCAAGAGAACACTTCCTTTGACCGGCAGGCTGAAGATAAATGTCGCAAAGAACACAACCAGCACAACATCGACGATACCGATAAGGAAAAATGGGGTCAGCTTTCCGATAATCAATTGATATGGTCGAATAGGAGTGACAACGATCTGCTCCAGCGTCCCAAGTTCTTTTTCTTTCACAATGGCGAGTGAAGTGAGAATCATGGTCATCACCATGAGCAGTAATCCCAGTACTCCCGGAACCATAAAATTCCTGCTTTTTAATTCCGGATTGTACCACACACGGAACTCTGCTGAAATCGTTGCAGGCATCATAACTGAACCGCGTTTGATGAGCGACTCCAGAACAACCCGTTGCGAATATCGTGAAATGATGAGATATGCATAATTCAAGCCGATACTTGCTGAGCTCGTTTCTGTTCCATCAGCAATAAATTGCACGGGGGTTGTCTTTCCTGATCCGAGGTCCTTTTCAAACCCGTCAGGAATAACCACCGCTACTGATGCATGGCCATCATCCAACTGTGCATCGATCTCCGACGTCTTATCGCAATATCTCACGGCAGTGAAATATTCAGTGCTTGTTAATGAACGTATCAATTCCCGGCTTGATGGGGAATGATCAAAATCGCAGACGACCATGGGGATGTTGCTCACATCAAATGATGCAGCATATCCAAGAATGATCAATTGGAGGATCGGGGCTACAATACTCAGCCGAAGCATTTTTTTATCCTGCATCAATTGGAGAAACTCTTTTCGGACAATATGAACTATCGTTTTCACTCTTGTTCTCCTACATCAGGATCTTCCGCATCCGCAGAGAGCTTATACCAATCATGACCACGGTATAGAGACATAAGACAATTGCTTGGTCCCAAAACGCGCTCAGGCCGGCCCCTTTGAGTATAATGGCACGAAGCGCTACCAAAAAATACCGGGCCGGGAGCAGGTAGGTAATTCCCTGAATGATGAGAGGCATGTTGCGAATAGGAAAAACAAATCCGGAGAGAATAAAGGTTGGCAGCATAGAGACAAACACCGCAATCATAAAAGCCAATTGCTGCGTCTCGACTAAGGTCGAAATCAGCAAACCCATCCCCAAACCACCGACAAGGAAGAAGAAGGTCACCATGGAAAGAAGTAGAACACTCCCTTTGATACTAATATCAAATAAAATATATCCCAGAACGAGGATCATGACTGTAGCAACAAGTGAGATAGCAGTATAAGGGATGGTCTTACCAAGAATCACTTCAATCGGCTTGATGGGCGAAACCATGATTTGTTCCATTGTTCCCAATTCGCGCTCCCGCACAACCGAGAGAGCAGTCGAGACGACTGCGGTGACCATGAGAATGAACGCGATCAGTCCGGGCACAAGAAATTTAGCGCTCTTCAATTCCGGATTATACCAGATGCGCGGTTCAAAATCTATGGGAAGTGTGATTTGCTGTTTTCCCAGCCGCATGAAAGATTGACTCATCACCTTGAGCGAATATTGTTGAATAATTGCATTGATATATCCGAGCACAGTTGCCGCAGCGTTCGAGTTCGCTCCGTCAACAATCACTTGAATGCTCGTGGATCTCCCTTTCTGAAGATCTTTTGAAAATGTTGATGGAACAACAAGCACAGCCCGCACATGTTCACCGTCGAGAAGTTCGTTGATCTCCGATTTGCTTTGAAGCGTACGAACATAATCAAAATATTCAGAATTGAAAAAGAGCTGGATAAATTCCCGGCTCAGCCGGCTCTGTTCCTCATCATACACGGCAAGGCGCGTATGCTTCACATCAAAATTCAATGCATAGCCGAACATGAAGAGCATCATCGCAGGAATAAAGAGTAACACGCCAAGAATCCGCTTATCGCGCTTGATCTGCCGGAATTCTTTCCGAACGATCGGCATGATATTTAATGCTGCCATCGTGGAGATCCCTTCCCATTCTTTCGGTCATCTTCTTCTGCAATCAAATGAATGAACACATCTTCCAGCGATGGAATAATCTTTTCGATCCGGGTTGTTTTTATCTGTTCCTTCAAGAGAATCCTTTTAATCTTCATGTGTACGTTCGGTTCGTTCAGCGTGCTCACATGAAACGCAGCGCCAAAGATCGACGTCTCGGCTGTCCACGGCTGCGGACGCAGCAGTTCCATGGCATCCACCGGATTGCTGCACGCCACTTCAAACACAGAATACCTATCCAGACTATGCTTCAATTCCATTGGTGATCCGATGGCGATCAATGTTCCACCATAGATCAATCCGATAGTATTGCAGTGTTCAGCTTCATCCATATAATGGGTGGTCACAAACACGGTCACGCCGCGATGGGATAAATCATAGATCAAATCCCAAAAATTCCGGCGCGACACCGGGTCGACTCCTCCGGTTGGTTCATCGAGAAACAATATCGGCGGTTCGTGAAGCACGGAACATCCTAACGCCAAGCGCTGCCGCCATCCGCCGGAAAGCGCATGCGCAAGTGTGTTTTCTTTCCCCTTCAAACCGGCCATCTCGATAGCCCAGCGTTTCCGTTCTTCCAACCGTGCTCCCTCCAATCCGTACACGCCGCCGTAAAAATTGATATTCTGCTCAACGGTCAGATCCTCATACAACGAGAACCGCTGCGACATATACCCAATTCTCTCTTTTACTGCATCCGGATTTTTCGCGATATCAAATCCTCCCACCGATGCACTGCCTGCCGATGGAGCAAGCAAACCGCAGAGCATACGGATGGTCGTTGATTTCCCCGCACCATTGGGGCCGAGAAATCCGAAGACTTCGCCCTTCTTCACCTGAAAACTGGCATGATCCACAGCAACAAAACGGCCGAATCGTTTTGTCAGCCCATCGGCAACGACAGCATACTCCGAGCTGCCTGAAATTCCCTGCGGTTCGTCTTGTCGTCTTTCCCACAACTTCACAATGGATCTCCCACGGCTTTCTTTAATCGCGCTGCTGCAAGTGTATATTCGACAGAGGACTGTGTATGGGTCAATTTCGCCTGAAGCAACGCGATCTCAGCATCTAAGAGATCTGCATTCGAAGCCAGGCCATTTTTAAATTTTTCGGAAGTGATACGATACGATTCCTGGGCTTGCTCCATACCGCCGACCGCTACTTCTACCTTTTCTGCTGCTGTTTGTGCACTATAATACTGCTGGGCAACATCAAGCGACACAACATCATTCATTTGTATGAGACCTGCTTCTGACTGACGTAAGGCTGCTTCTGCCTGGGCTGTTTGATGTTTTGTCGCGTACCAATCCCATACATTCCATTGCAGTGTCACCCCAATATCCCAGGTTCCATTCCATTTTGCTTCCTGGGGAAACACGCGCTGATTGGGATTCGCGTAATCATAATTTGCAGCAAGGTACACCTGCGGATACCAACCTCCCTTTGCCGCAGTGACATTGGAACTATTCATCTCACGACGCAGCTGCATCGACTTTAATTCAGGGCGGCGTTCACGCGCTTTCATTTCCAGCGATCTCAGATCGGCAGCAAGCATCGACTCCTGTGCCACTACCGGTGTATCGGCGGTGACCGTTTCCAGCTCCAGCGATTGACCCAGCAGGCTATTCAACACCATCGAAGCAATACGGATGGAATTCTTCGATTCGATGTGTTTTACTTTTATATCCGACAACTGTACCTGCACCTTCATGACATCTGCGTCAGTGGCCATACCCTGCTGAGAAAGGTTCTTCACATTTTTGAGATGCTCGGTTATTTGCTCCACAGTTTGTCTCAGTACTACCTCCATTGTATTTGCCCGGTACAAATTCCAATACGCCGTAACAACATTGAGGACCAGATCTGACCGGTCCTTACCGAGATCCTCCTGCGCTGCGTTTGCATTCAATTCAGCCATTTCTTGATTCTTCGAGAGTCTAGAGCCGGTAAAGAGCGGCTGCTGAATTGTTAATCGCATCAAGTAGCTTTCTGTGATCGATGGAAAAAGAGTCCGTGTACCTATAGGTGGAGGAAGCACCAGTGAAAATTCAGGAACACTGCTCAACTCCGCTGCCCGACCGCTGAATTTTACCTGCGGCAGTAAAGCCGTCCCTGCTTCCGAAGATTTCGCTTCCGCGGCCCGGACTTTTGCCTGGCTTACCTGTATGGACGGATTCCTCTCCAGAGCTTGAACGATGCAATCCGACAGCCGAAGTGCAACTTTGGGCTGGGCGGCAGCGAGTCCGATACAGAAAAATGGTGCTGCAATTCTGAGAATCTTCATATGTCCCTCATTTCTTCATGAAACCAATCTTGAAATAAATACATCCTCCAGCGATGGAGGAATAACACGAGAGCTGATCACATCAATGTGTTCTTTCTTGAGCAATTTGGAGATCACCACCTGCTCTTTCTTTGCATTTTTTACCAGCACATGCAATCGATCGCCAAAGAGCTGTATATCCAATCGTTGATAGAGCCTTTGGAGAAGTTCTGACGACCGGCGCACATCCGAGCAGACCAATTCGATGATCTCCGCATGGAAGGATGATTTCACGGCCTCCGGTGTATCGCATTGTAAGAGCTTCCCCTGATTCAGCATTGCCACCCGCGTGCTTCTCTCTGCTTCATCTAGATAGGGCGTGCTAACAACGATCGTGATTCCGGATTTCAAAAGGCTGGATAAGATCTTCCAGAAATCTCTGCGTGAGACCGGATCAACTCCGGTTGTCGGCTCATCCAGGAAAATAATTTCCGGAGTATGAATCAGCGTACACGAAAGAGCCAGTTTCTGTTTCATACCGCCTGAAAGTTTTCCTGCAAGGCGATCGCGGAACGGTGTCAGCCGGGTAAACTCGAGGAGTTCTTCTTTATGCTGTTTATACCCTTGGACCTTATGGATCTCTGCAAAGAAGTCGATATTCTCGTCGACAGTAAGATCATGGTATAAACTGAATCGCTGCGATAAATAACCGATATGCTTTTTCACTTCGTCTTTCTGCCTCCCGATATCGAATCCGAGCAGCGTGATCGTTCCTTCCGTGAGCGGCAGCACGCCGCACATCATACGAATCACCGTCGTTTTCCCTGCACCATCCGGTCCAACGAGACTAAACACCTCTCCCCGCTCGACGCTCAGAGACAAATGATCGACAGCAGTCACCGGCTCACTGCCTTCTTCCGTGAACACCTTCACGACATTATGTAATTCAATCGCACTCATTGTCCGGCAATGATCAAACTCACATCCGCCGGTATTCCTGCTTTCAGTACACCGTCCGGATTCGGCACCTTCACTTTGACCGCAAAGACCAGCTTGGTGCGTTCATCCTTTGTCTGGATATTTTTCGGTGTGAACTCAGCGGTCGAAGAAAGAAAAACCACTTTCCCTTCGAAATCTTTTTTCCCGAATGCATCGATATTCACGATCGCGAGCTGGTTCAGCTGTACTTTGGGCAGATCCGTTTCTGACACATAGATCGTGATATCCATCGAAGATAAATCCGAAATTCTATAGAGCGCCATTCCTGTGGTAGCAAGCTCTCCTTGTTCTGCAAATCGCTTTGTTATGGTACCACCCACAGGAGCGATGATCATGCAATCATTGACCTTTTTTTGTAATGATGCCGCGAGTGCCTTCGCCTGATCTCTCCGGGCTCGAGCAATATCAATTTCCTCCGGACGTGAACCATGTTTCATTTTCTCCCAGAGCTGCTGGTTGACAATAAAGCGCATGCGCACATCATCCAGCTGTTTTTCTGTGATCGTCTTTCCCCGGTAGAGTTCTTCCATTCGTTTCAAATCACCCAAGGCGTTCTTGTAATTCGCTTCTGCCTGCAGAATATCTTCTTCGCGGGGTCCTTTGAGTGCCAGACGATATTGTGCTTCAGCAGTTTCCTGAGCCGCCTCCATCTGAACCAATTGATATTGCCAATCGGTATTATCGATGATCATCAGCGTGTCACCGGGCCGAACGACAGTACCTTCCTCCGCACGGATAAGCTTGATGACACCTGCCACTTGCGCACTGATCGTCACGTCAGTGGCTTCAATCGTTCCCGTTGCAGATATCCGAGTGCCATCGCCATTATTGCAACCCGCCAGGGACAGCCAGAGTATGATACATCCTATCGTGTATTTCATATCAACCTCTCCATATATTATTGCTCATAGTTCACATCAAAATAATGGATCCGCTGGCGTGCATCATTCGTCAGCGCTCCTTCAAAGAGAATCCGGATAATGCCGCGGAATGCCTCTTCGGCAGAAAATGATTGCTCTGCAAGCGTTTTAGGATTGATCACCCCCTGCACTGTGCTGATAAATGTCAAATAGAAAAGATCAATATTCAGATCGCTGCGGAATATATTTTCACGTTTGGCCTGCTCAAACATTTGTTTCACCTGGACAAGGACTCGTTCGTTTCGAAAGGTATCTATTTCCGTCCACAGGTCGGGTGCGAACCTCTGCACATCAATCTGAAATTGTTTCCCCATGCGCCTGATCAGCCGTCCGATAAGTGTCAGTAAGCTGGTCAACTTCCGCTCAAATGGGTCGTCAGAATGAACAATCGTGGACACCTCCCGTTCGACGCGGCCGAGGAACATCCTGACTATCGTTTGAAGAAGGATGTCCTTGCTTGGGAAAAATTTATAGACTGTTTTCTTGTTCATCCCCAATTCCGAAGCAACCTCGTCCAACGTTACTTTCGTAATGCCAGACTCCATAAATTTTTCGGATGCCTTATCCAGTATCCTCTGTTTATCGTCCTGTTCACTCATTTTCTCTATCCCAGGAAACCATTATCGTATTATCAGTTTCCAAATAATCAAAAATAACGGCACTTTTTACATATAGAAACATTTGGGAAACTATTATCGTTCTCTACGTTTCCAAGGTACAAATGAAATTATATTTTGTCAAGTGTTTTTTTAGGGGGATTAAGGCAGGGATTACTCTACTTTTAAGAGCCGTAGAAATGGTGAATTTTCAAAGAATGTCCTTCCTCCCTTCGCCGGAAGAGCACGAAAAAGCAGGAGCGTCTTTGCACTACGCTTGAATCCGTTAAGTACATAACTCTTTGTTGCTGTATCCTTCTCAGGTCGATTGATGAGACAATCCATATCAACAAGAAAGCAATCGAGGGCGAGTCTATACCGAATCACTCCAGACAGCCAGTAGGCACGACTGCTATCGGAAAAGACATAGCTGCTGACGCTGCTGTCAATATAGGTACCGGAAAGAACACTATGGTTGATCCGATAGTCGACGGGTTCATTGATCCTGATAAAATCATATGAGAACTCCCGTGGTTCTGTCCCATAGACTTCTCTTGTTGTGGTCCACGTTACCTCATTTGATCCTGCCGACGTGAGAATGAATTTTTAAGGCAAGGTATTCCCCTCCTCTGTTTGACGGGAAAATTCGTAGGTATTGGGATCCACGGATTTCTTAGAATCCTTTATTCCAAATCCGTCTCCCTCATGAAATCCTTCGAGCCATTGCATCCCATTTCGGGAGACATCGATATAGGGGATCGAAACATGAGGCGCACCCAGTGCCGCACAGGGAGAATGAGTTACTTCGAGCGGTAGCAGATAAGCCTTATTGATCCAGCTCCCTTTGAAATCGGAAAGCTGCAAATCCTTCGGTTGTTGGTTTGTACAATTTGTCTGACGGAGGAGGATAAGGGGTACCGCCTGCCGCATCCATTTCATATAGAAGTTCTGAGTACCAGGTCGTTCTCGTGCATACGGAGTGTTACCCTAAAATCGGAACAACATGTTCCTGCATGGGAAGTCCCGTCACGATTACTTCTCTGTCTTTTGAAATGTAAACGTCGATCTCACTGCGAACACCGAATTTATCGCGAAGATAGATACCAGGCTCGAGAGAAAAAGAAGTTTGAGGGATAAGGATGCGTTCATCCCTTGTTTCAAGATTGTCCATATTGGCGCCGTTTCCATGAACTTCCTCGCCGATGGAATGACCGGTACGATGAACAAAGTATTCGCCGTACCCATACCCTGCAATGTAATTCCGTGCAGCATCATCGACTTCATACCCATGGATTACCGACCCTGCGTTCATCGAGGAGCGTACAAAATTCAGCGCTGCATCGCGCCCTCCCCTGACGATCTGGAATATATTTTCAAACTCATCCGGCACCGTTGCTCCAAGATATCCCATCCATGTGATATCCGCATAGACGGCACGAGGCACATCCTTTTTTGCCCATAAATCCACCAACACATAATCGCCGGTACGCAGAACTGTGTTGATCTCTTTCGTTGGCTCATAATGAGGGTTCGCACTATTCGCGTTGACGGAACAATTCGGATCGCTGAACGTCACTAATCCGCGTTTCTGAAACTCTGACATCATAAACTGCTGCACGTCGTACTCTGTGATCGTACTCTTCGCCTTGATCCTGCTCCGGATGAAACCGAATGTCTCATCGACGATCTGCCGAAGATGTGCCGCACTCTCTTTATTATCGTTCAACTGCTCGTCATCCCAGCGTGCTTCAAAATACTGAATCAGGTTTGCCGAAGACACAACGTCTGCCCCTGCACTCCGGACAAGTTCAACCACACCCGCATCAACGGTTGACACATAAGGAATTGCACACCGCGGTGAATATTCCATGGCAACTTTCTGTGTCCCGGAAAGGAGGTCCTTCAAGCCATCTTCTAACGACCGCCAACTGAGGTAGACACTCTTCCGGCCCGGCAAAGCATCCAGGTTCCATTCTTCGATTCTGTGCACGAGCTTTCTCGGTTCACCGACAGCCGGGATGTAATAGAAATACCTGCGCGTGAACATAATATGGGTCGGCAGTGCCAGAAGCCGCGTAGCAAAAACGTTGGATCCGCGAAAATTATAGAGCAGCCAGCCTTCGAGGTGCTCTTCTTTCAGCGCACTTTGAATCTCTTTGATTAGTTCAGAGTAATTTTTTGCAGTGGCCATCGATCATCACCTTTCTCCAGATTCTTCAGAGAGAACAGCAAAAAGTGCAAAAAAAAGCCCATGGATATTTCTTCCACGGGCTCAATATCCAATTCCCTCCGTTACTTTCCAATTCGTTCTACAGGGACTTTTTCCGGTTCTCCCTCGGATGCAACCGCAAGCGTCACCGGCTTTCTCCGCCCATTCTGACGTTTCCGTAAGTATTTATGCTCTACTGGATGCTGTTCCACCGGAGCTTCTTCTACATCCGGATAGGAATAGATTTCGTACTTATAGTTCCTGAGAATAATATCTTTTCCATTCCGGCCAAGAACATACTGGGGCAGCAACGGAATCTTTCCGCCTCCACCCGGAGCATCAATAACGTAATATGGAATCGCGAGCCCTGACGTATGTCCACGCAATTTGTCCATAATTTCCAGTCCGACACGTACCGGCGTTCTGAAATGGTTGGTGCCCTTCGTGAGATCGGCCTGGTAAATGTAATAGGGGCGTACACGCATTTTCAGCAACTTTCGATGCAGCTCGAGCATGATATCCGGATCATCGTTTACACCCTTCATCAGCACCGTTTGGTTGCCGACCGGAATGCCGACATCTGCCAGCATATTGCATGCACGTTCAGCTTCCGGAGTGCATTCCCATGGATGATTAAAATGCGTATTAATATACAACGGATGATACTTCTTCAACATCTTGCACAGTTTCGTAGTAATTCGCTGCGGCAGGACACATGGCATTTTCGTGCCAATCCGGATGATCTCCACGTGTGGAATTTCCCGGAGACCGGCAAGAACACGCTCCAGGGCATAATCGGTCACCATCAAAGGATCTCCACCGGAGATGATGACATCGCGAATTTCCGGATGTGCGCCAATATAGTCCAACCCCCGCTGGATGTACTTGGTATTTATCTTCGTCGAATCGCTCACCTTGCGCTTGCGAGTACAAAAACGGCAGTACATCGAGCATTGGCTGGTAATGAGAAAGAGTGCCCGATCCGGATATCGGTGAGTAATGCTGGGGACAGGGCTGTCAGCATCTTCATTTAGAGGATCTTCCGGAGCTTTTTCATCCTGTAATTCAATCGCATCAGGAATACATTGACGCCAGATAGGATCGTCTGGATACCGGATCAAACTCAAATAATACGGATTGATGCGGATATGAAAAAATTTGTTGAGCTTCTCTGCGGTTTCTTTATCGAAACTAAATCGTTCCACCAAATCCTTTGCGCTGTCCACGCTCTGTCTGAGCATCTCTTGCCAGAGTTCCATAACGTATACACTAGCTCCTTAGAAGTGTTTAGAATAAATGACCAGGTCATCACCCGGTGCATAGTAATCCTTGATTCGGGCTGCTTCTGCGTATTGATGCCGCAGATAGAACTTTCTGGTGGGTTCGTACTTCGGCTGCGAAGACGTTTCAACCACCAGCAGGGTTCCCCCCATCGTCTTGACCTGTCCTTCGCAATGCTCCAGCAGGTCATGACCTATTTTTTTTCTGTGCACCCGGGGATGTACAGCGATCCAATAGAGATCAAACGTCGACTGTGTCATCGGAGTGGGTCCGACGCAATAATATCCCTGAATAGCTCCATCCTCATCAACATAAGTGAAAAGGGAATAATCTTTCTGCTCCTTATCGTTCGCTGCAATTTCCATCAGTTCCACCGCGACATCAACTTCCTCTTCCCGGAATACTTTCGTTTGCCGTACCAGCTCAGCCAATGATGCAATATCTCCCTTTTCAAATTTTCGTATGGGCATGTTAGGACTGCCGTGATCGTTCAAGTGCAGTCTCAACAATTTTCACAATCATCTCTTCGAATGTCCATCCGGCAGTACGGGCGGAACGGGCAAAGCCGGTATCACGGGAAATATCAGGATTGGGATTGACCTCCAGCACAAATGGCTGGTTCGATGCATCAAGCCGGATATCCACACGCGCGTAATCGCGGATTTCCATCAAATGATATGATCGCAGGGCAATCTCCCGCACGCGGTGTTCTACATCTGCCGGAAGTCTGGCCGGGCACATTCCGACGGTACCAACATATTCCGCAGTCCCCTCCACCCACTTCGCATTATACGAGACAATCTTTGGATACCCGGAGGGCAGCTTGGAAAAATCAATTTCAGAAATCGGCAATACGAGAGGATGATCGTTGCCGATAATCGCGATATTCAATTCGCGTCCTTCAATATATTCTTCGACAAGCGCCGGCTGATTGTATGTTTTCACAACAAAGGCAATGCGCTGCCGCAGGGATTCAATATCCTGAACAACCGAGGAATTTTCAATCCCGATACTTGCATCTTCCCGCGACGGTTTCACAATCAGAGGAAATCGAAGAGATAAATCATCGAGATTCACTCCTTCGGCACTTTTGTACATTGTATGCCGGGCCGTTGGAATACCATGAATACTAAGGATCTCTTTTGTTCGAACTTTATTGAGACAGGTTCCCAAAGCGAGTGCTGCTGCACCAGTATAATGGGCACCCATCAGCTCATAAATTCCGGCAACATGCATCTCATGGATGGCCTGACCCTTAAGCGATTCACAGAGATTAAAAATGAGATCCGGTTTCTCATCCTCAATGAATTTAATGAGACGTTTTATATCGCCGTCAATATTAAAGAGCGATGTTCGATACCCCTTGTGCTGAAGCGCTTTTTCAACCTGCTCCCGCTCCTCAATCACTCCGACCTCCGAAAGATCGATTATTTTTCTAGAGACGTTGCTCACTATTTCAGAATGACCTGCCATTGTACCGATCTGACCGCCCGCTGAAATGAACTTTCGTCCCTCTTCGGATTCGAAAGTTAGTTCATTAAAAACTATTGCAATATATGGCGCTTCTCTCATTTTCTTCAATTATTATATAAGGAGTAGCGGTCTATTCCCGCTTCCAACACAGCATTAATCAGTGTGTTATACTCTATGCCTGCCGCTCTGGCAGCCTGCGGGAAACAAGAATGTTCTTCAGGATTCGGCAGAATTCCTGGTAAGGGGTTCAATTCCAGCACGTTGGGATGATTCTGGTTGTCAAGGCGTATGTCAATCCGGCACCAATCCCGACACCGTAAAATTCGATATGTTTTGAGGCAAACCGCCTCAATTTCATTCTTCAATTCTTGTGATATTTTAGCAGGACATTCATGCACATCGATTGGATTCTCTATTGTATCCCAAATCCATTTTGCCTCATAGGAATAGATAGGATTGACCCCCTCCGGCAGCGAATCGAAGCATATTTCTACAATCGGCAGCACACGGACATCAGGACCATTACCGAGAACTGCCACAGTAAATTCACGTCCCGGTAAAAATTTTTCCACTAATGCCGGTTCATGATATTCCGCGAGAACTTTCGCAACCTGGAAGGTGAGTTCTTCTTTGGTATGAACGACCGAAGCGTTGAAGATTCCTTTACTCGATCCTTCATGCAGCGGTTTTACGATACACGGGAATGCAATGGAGAAGTCCTCTACTTGAATGAGAGAGTCAAGAACAGAGAATGCCGGAGTAGGGATACCGTGATGAGCAAGAATTTCCTTCGCCCGGGACTTATCAAGACAGATTCCAAGCGTCAAAGGATCTGATCCGGTATACGGGATACCGAGCATTTCCAGGAGCGCAGGAATTTGTGCTTCACGCGATGGTCCGCGAAGTCCTTCTGCGATATTAAAGACAATGTCTGGTTTCGATTGGAGAAGTTGGAGGTAGGCTTCCTCGTTCGCTTCGATGAGAGTGACATGATGATTCTGTTCAAGCGCCGTCTTCACGGCGAGAATGGTTTCTTCAGTGTCCCATTCTGCGTATGTGTCAGCTTTCGTCTGTTGAAGTTTTGATTTTTCTCTGACGGTGTTTCTTCGTCCGTTCGATTTTTCCGGATCTCCGTCTTCGTTCAAACCTTCTTCCACAATTTCTTTCTTCACATTGTAGACGAGAGCTACGTTCAGTCGCTGTAGCAAGCGGTAAGATCAACCTTTCAAATGTTCAACTGATCTACTTTGCTGTTTCAATGAACAACAAGTGTTGCTACTAATATAATCCTTTAAAACTTGTTGTCAAGTTTTTTCGCTCGTTTTCCGCATGTTTTTTGCATGATCCATGAAGGATAAGAATCGGATGATGGAGCTTGAGGAGGAGACAACGAGAGAGAACGCCGTGAGAATTCTACAGGAATATTTTTTTTGATCAACTAATTTTCCCGAGTTCAAGAATATTTCTAAACTCTTCTTCAAAATGTTTCCGAATACACTCGTTCGGCTTCTGGCGCAGATGAGGATCGCGCTTCATGAGATCGAACGCTTCGGTGTGTGCGAGTTCAACGAGTTCACGATCTTCAACAAGATTGGCTATGCGCAATCCCGGTATTCCACTTTGCTGTGTGCCGAAGAATTCTCCCGGACCTCGTAATTGTAAATCGACTTCAGCAATTTTAAACCCGTCAGACGTCTGTACCATTGTTTCCAGACGCGTTCGCGCCGATGCTTTCTCATCCCTGCCTTCGATGATGTCCCTCTCTTTTGCGTGCGTATCGAACCAGTTGTAGTCCGCAAGGAGAATACAATAGGATTGATCAGCGCCTCGACCGACACGTCCGCGCAGCTGATGGAGTTGTGCCAGTCCAAACCGTTCTGCGTTTTCGATGATCATCACCGTTGCATTGGGAACATCAATACCGACCTCAATGACGGTGGTGGAGACAAGGATCTGGATGGCACCGGCCGAAAATTGTCTCATCAAATCTTCTTTTACTTCCGACTTCATTCTTCCATGGAGTAACCCAAGCTTAAACTCCGGAAAGACATGAGTCTGGAGATGTTCGAATTCCTTCACTGCGGCTTTGAGATCTATCTTTTCCGATTCTTCGATGAGCGGAAAAACAATATACGCCTGCCTGCCCCGCCTGATCTCCTCCTTCACAAATTGAAAGACACGCTCCTTCTGCTGCTCCGTACGAAGTGCTGTCCGTATCGGTTTCCGGTTCGCCGGAAGTTCGTCGATGACGGAGACATCCAGATCGCCGTACACGGTCATGGCAAGCGTACGGGGAATCGGTGTCGCGGTCATCACAAGGACATCCGGATTCATTCCTTTCTTCCGCAGATCAGCGCGCTGCATCACGCCAAACCTGTGCTGCTCATCCACAACGACAAACCCTAACTTTGCAAATTCCACTTTCTCTTCGATCAACGCATGAGTCCCGACGACAATCTGCGCGCTCCCCTGCCGGATATCCTCCAGAATATCATCGCGAAGTTTCTTCCGCTGGCCGCCGACGAGTAATCGCACGTTCACCGAAAGCTGCTGAAGATATGCAGAGAGTGTACGGAAATGCTGTTCGGCAAGAATTTCTGTCGGCGCCATGAATGCCACCTGAAATCCATTTTCAACAACTATGAGAGCGGTACACAATGCAACAATTGTTTTACCGCTGCCGACATCGCCCTGCAGGAGACGGTTCAGCGGATACAGCGATTTGAGATCGCTGGCAATTTCCTTGAACACGCGTTTTTGTGCATTCGTAAATTTGAACGGCAGCGAATCAGCAAGCTGCCGTGCGAGGGTGCTTTCTGTGTTGTATGTTGAACCGCGCAGTTGTTGCCGGGCATTCCGTTTCCGCATTGCCATCAATAATTGAAGATAGAATAATTCTTCGAACTTCAGACGGTGTCGTGCTTCTTCCAGGTCTTGAACATTGGCGGGAAAGTGGATCGAGCGGATTGCCGCAGGTCCAGAACACAATGCGTGGCGCTGCATGATCTCCGGTGAGAGCGTTTCCTGTGCAGCGGCGATATGGTGGTCTATCGCATTCCGGAGAATACGCCGGAATCCACGGCTATCGAGCCCGACTTTTTCGAGTTCAGCACTGGAGCGATACTTAGGGATAATCCCGCCCGTATTGAACAACTTCCCCCAGTCGGGTTCATTTTCTTCGACGCTTTTTAACCGGTCAAACTGCGGATGGACGAACTGCGGACGATACAGCTTATCGAGTGTTGGTATGGCAGAAAGTGCGAGAAATTCACCGACTTCGAATGCATCCTTGAGCCAGTGAAATCCCTCAAACCAGACGCACGTCAGAAAGCCGCTTTCATCTTTGACTGTCAGCAGGAAAATAAGTTTCCTGCCCCGCTGCGTACGGCGTGCTTCCTGCCGATACACTTCAGCAAAGATAGTGACAGGTTCACCTTTTTCAACGTAGGATTTTAAGTCTGCGATGCGTACGATCTGGCTCCGATCAAGATATCCTCGCGGATAGTAGGAAAAGAGACCCCGAATGCTGGTGATACCAATATCTGCTAAAGCCGCAGCCCGTTTAGGACCAACACCTTTGATATACTGGATCGGCGGCTGTGAATTTGGGTTCACAAGACTTTTCATTCTTTGACTGGATTGATTCTGAATTACTCCGGAAATACTGAAAGAAGATACCCAAAGAGCAGGTAAGATTCAAACAGAGAGAAGCCGATGAGCAGATAAGTAGATTAGTAGATAAGCGAAAAGTCGATGAGATGGCGAGTCTTTGAGTAGTCTCCGCCGAACGTCGCTTACCCTACAAAGCTTCAGTGACGGAGCGCGGATGCGCCTTTCAGTTATCCGTCAACCCGCCCGAGCGCTTCGCGCTCCTGCTCGCCTTGTGGAAGCGGGCGGGCAGGCAAACAGTCGTCAGACTTCGACAAACTCGTAGAGCGGACAAGCGAACTCCCTTCTGACTTACAGCCCCTTTCAAGCGAGTTTCCGATTGCATTTGGCAATATCCTCAGATTGTAATTCCTTCTTCGCGCCAGGATTCCAGATGAGATGCACTTGATCGAATCGGCTTTTTCGAAAAACGGTAAGGATGGCATCATCGTTCGGTCCACTCATTTTCCCGGCATCGTTGAATCCGACAAACGATAACAGGATTGATGTTGTATGTGTGCCTTTTCTCAGTTTATGTGTTTATTCCATTTGTGAAATCAACCACCAATAATGTTTTATTATTCTAGTCCGTGACTCAATCTTTTAATACTTCAATTGAATTCTTTGTATCCACAGTTTAAAAAACCGATCAAGAATTAAAAACGATCCAGCATCGCGATCTATAATGTCTCTATCAAGTAATGATTCAACGGCACGCTGCGTATTTGATGGAGAACCAAGTTTGTATCGACTAATAAATTCAGAGGAAAATGGTTTAGGAACTTCTGGTTCTTGCGTCAGTCCTCTGAGAAAACGCTGCTGATTTTTCGTCAATGATTCCCACAGAATAGTGTAGGCATGATTCTCTCGAGCGAGAAGTGTGTCGATCGCTTTATCGATCTGATCGTCTGTTATGTCTATTTCGGGTTCACACAGCTCCCAAAGAACATGACAAAGATGCTGGGTATAAAACGGATGGCCTTCCGTTGAACGGCATACGGTATAAATTTGAGCATCGGAGATATCTTTCTTCGCGTTTATAAAGCGTTCTCGAATAAATGGCAGCCACTGATCTGCGTGAATTGCTCCAAGAGGAAAATGCGCTGCTGCCCGGTAAAGCGGTCGGGATTTATTCAGGAACATTTCCTGTACAACGTGTTTTCTGCTGCCCATAAAAATGTATGCAACATTCTTATGATCCCGGATAATACTTCGCAATTTTCTTTCAACGAGATCGTCACCGTATTCCAGTATTTGTTGAAACCCATCGAAGACAATAACGACCTTCTTCTTTCCTTCTTTTCCTACCCTTTCAGCTGCATTGAGAACTTCCTCTAACTCAGGACCAACTTTATCGCTTCGATGCAATCCAATGTAACACTCGGCGTTAATCTGCTAAAAAGATTTTTTGCCGTTTCTAACGCCTTATCAACAGAACTGCTCACCGTTTCGACTATTGCTTTTGCCACTGTTGTGACAAACACGGCTTCACTATCCGTTGGCCAAAGATCAATATAGACAGGGATCGTTTCTTTGTGAGGAAGCCTTGATAATGCAAGTTTTACCAATGAGGTTTTTCCGAAACGACGTTCCGAATAAACGAATGCTTTCCCGCTGTTTTCAATCACTCTTATAAGTTCTTGAATTTCTGAGGTTCGGTTACAAAAGGCATCTTCCTGAACGATACCGCCATATTGGAATGGATTTTTCATATTACGCCTCCTGCGTAACGCATAATGCGTAATTTATTTTGAAACGCATCATCGGGCATTTGCTCTCAATTATTTTATTCGTCTGATCCATCAGGAAGGTCAACTTATCTCCTAACTCAAATTTAAGTCAGTAGAAAGATAGAAACAAGGGGCAAGAGATGGCTTTTTGATAAAAAATCCCCGGCGCACTACCAGTCGCCAAAAATTAGGAGGCTATCGCCCACAAGGATGAAAAATGGATTTACTTTTTTAGAGCCATATGTTTGATAATAATTGGGATAAATTTTCAAATATACAGGTGATTCCTTTTTGGGGCCAGTAATTGCCTACGCTCCAAAGCCTCAGCGACAGAGCGCGGTTGCGCCTTCCAGCCAACCGCCGACCCACCCACGCACTTCGCGCTCCCGCTCGCCGCGCGAAGCGGGCGGACAGGAAAAACAACGGTCACCCTCACGGCTTTATGAATATAAAATCACTATTCACTCCTATAATGATTTACTCTTTTTTCCTTAACAACCCCAATCCTCAAATTCCCGTTGCATGTTGCTCTCCGTCTTCATAACTTAAACACGGTCGCATTACCACAAGGGGATTTCACATGAAAAATAATTTCCGGTTACTCATACCTCTGTTCGTCTTTTCTTTATTGATGATCTCATTCTGTGTGAACTCTTCTTTTGCACAGGAAACCGTTACAGAACCGCCTGTTCCAGTCTATGTTTTTTACCCGGACAGTCTCAAAGCAGCATTTGAAAGTCCATCGCCCGCTGGCGGATTATCACTTTCCATTGCTTTGAAAAAGTATGATACTCTCCAATTTCAGATGCAGAGATCGTCAGCTGAAAACACTGCACATTTCACCTGGTTATATGCACTTATAGCACTCCTGGGAACAATGAACGTCGTCCTTTTGTTTATAACCTCCCGTATAAGAAAAGAATTGGCACAAATCAAGCGGTTTGAACATCAGCAAAAACTCGCCCCGGTTGAACCGCCGGCTGTATCGCTTCTTCCTCTGGAGAACAAAGAGACAATATCTAGCAAAAGCTCTCCTGAAGCCCATAAACCTGTAAGGGTGAGGAAGAAAACCACAAAAAGACCTCGAAAATAACAACCTTCAGGCCCTAAAAAGGGCATATTTGTACTAAGAGTCCAAAACAGTGAATGAGGTAATTCCTTCATTCGCTGTTTTTGTTTCCGCTCCATCAAAGCCATATCCAACTGCCGGATACTCATCCTTTTTGTAGAAGTTACATATTAAACCTGTTTCGTTCTCATAGTCCTTTTCTTCTTCTGATGCATTTTCCCCTTATTTAACAGGCCTTTTCTCACCTTCTCTTCGCAGGGTTCTCCCTTTCGCTACTGGCACGTCGAATGAACTCCTTTATGTAGAAGTTCAACGAAAGGTGATTCAAATGAAAACGATAAGAAGAAAATATTCCAGTCTTGTGATCCTCCTGCTGATCTCAGCGCTTTCGACCTTTGCCGGAAATAAGCTCGCAGTCGTGCGAACGGCAACAAATACCATCGAGGTTCAACTTTCTAACTCCGATCTCGTCGCCGGTATTCAATTCAACATACACACTTCTTCTGATATCGTCCTGGGAGAACTTGAACGCGGAATTCGCAGCGCAGAACCTCATTGGACCGTTGCTTCTTACAAACCGAATGATTCTACTGTGAACGTCCTCATACTCAGTATGGAGCGTAAGACCTTCGCCGCAGGACAGGGAACGATCGCAAAGATCCGATTCTCCTCGCTCAATCCATTTGATAACAGCTCAGTATCATTGTATCGGGTCATGGTAACCAACAGCAGCGCAGATAGTCTTGGCGTTCTGATCAACTCGCTGGAATGGAGCAACAGAACTCTCTTCACGGCAAACGATGAATCGAAATCATTTGTTCTCGGCCAGAACTTTCCCAATCCGTTCAATCCTTCGACCAAAATCGGTTATCGTCTTAATAAAGCGGCGCAGGTACGATTAAGTATCTATGATATGACAGGACGTGAAGTCAATCGGCTTGTCGATCAATATCAGTATGTCGGCGAGTATACTTCGGAATGGAATAGTCAAGCGGCGAACGGTGCGAAACTTGCCTCAGGTATGTATTTCGCGCGTCTCAGTGTTGATAACGAAAGCGTGTCTCGAAAATTGGTTATGACAAAATAATGTAGCGCCGTCTCCAGCGCGGTCACGGCTGGTGGATTCGTGACCTTTGGAGACATTATAAGCGCTCCTGGAGTCCCCCCTTACTTCAGGAGCGCAAGCTTTTTCTCCGCGACTTGTTTCAGGGACCCGCGAGGATATTCTTTTACAAGTTTTTCGAATGCCATTTTCGCAAATTTCTTTGCTCCCATTTGTTCATAACATTGTCCGACCATAAAATACGCACCCTCTGCTTTGTCGGAGCCCGTGTATCCAAGTACTTCAGTGAAAACACTAATTGCCTGGTTTGAGCGTTTCAAATTGAAATAGCAGACCCCCGTCCAGAAATAACAATTATCCGCCAGCGCCGGTTCGATGCCGCGTTTCACGAGTTTCTCAAAGGCAGTGATTGCTTCCTCGTACTGTCTGCTTTGGTACATCTGAATTGCTTTTCCGTAACTCAACGATCCATCAAGTCGTTTTGGTGATAGAGCAGAACGGGGTGCGGAACTTTTTCGCGCCGGAGGAGCCTGCAGGGGATCCGCATTCGACTGTGCAACAAGATTGGAATGGGCTCCCTGCTGATTCTGAACAAGGACCTTCAGTTGTTCCACAACATCATTCAGACGCTGATTCTGATCACGGATCATTTCCAGTAGCATTTCATTCGAAACCCGGTCACGTGTTGCAAGAAGTTCACCAAAATATTCTGAACGTTTAGAGTTATCCGCAACTTCCCTGCTTGTCAACATGTTGAGCTGCTGTACGACATCTTCCAGCCGTCTATTCTGTGCACGCAGCATATCGATCACAGCATCCTTTATGGTCTCGTCGGCGTGTGATGCAGAGCGGTTCCGCGTGATGACCACCGGCGCCTCACTCGATTCTGATTTGAGATACACGATCTTCTCGACAGGCCGGAAATATTCGTCCCTCGATCCCAGGTCCGGTGTCGACGAACAGGCAAAGAAAAGCGTTGCGATCAGGACGGCACAGGACAATTGGAACAGCACATGGCGATGATTCATAGGTACCTCTTCGATGATCTTCCGAATTCTCAGTCTCTTTTGATTACTTTTCTTTATGTATTTCATGGCGCATTGCCGAATATTCTTTCACTGCTTTCACAAACCCGCAGAAAAGAGGATGCGGTGCAACCGGACGCGATTTTAATTCCGGATGGAACTGGACTGCAACAAACCAGGGATGGTCAGGGAGTTCAATAATCTCCACCAGATCGTTATTCATATACATCCCGCTGAAGACCATTCCATGATCCGACAGTTTTTTCCGAAACTTATTGTTCACTTCATACCGATGGCGATGTCGTTCCGTGACCATTTCTTTTCGGTACGCTTGATATGCTTTCGTTCCCTTTTGCACCGTGCAGGGATAGGCTCCCAAACGCATCGTCCCCCCCATATTCTTTATGGCCTTCTGCTCCAGCATCAAGTCAATGACGTTGTGTTTCGTTTTCCGAAATTCTGTGCTGTTTGCATCCTTCATGCCGCTGACATTCCGTGCAAACTCGATAACGGCACACTGCAGACCCAGACAGATCCCGAAGAAAGGAATCTTGTTTTCTCTCGCAAACCGAATAGCATCGATTTTTCCTTCGATACCCCGGTTCCCAAATCCCCATGGCACCAGGAGCCCGGTTGCACCCTTGAGGTATTTCTCCGCACCGAAGTCCTCGACATCTTCTGCTCTCACCCAATCGAGCTGGACTTCCACGTCATTTTCCGCTCCGGCATGAACGAACGATTCCGAAATGCTTTTGTATGCATCTTTCAACTCGATATATTTCCCACAGACCGCGATACGAACCTTTCCCGCAGGTTTGTTTATTTTATTCACAAATCGCATCCACTTTTTTAGGTCGGGCTTTCCGCATTTCAAATTCAACTTCTCGATGACGATCTCAGGAAGATGTTCTCTTTCATACAGGAGCGGTACTTCATAAATAGACCGGACATCTCTCCCCTCAATCACTGACCGGGTCTCCACATTACAGAAAAGTCCAATCTTCTGGCGCAATTCCTTCGTTAACGGCTTCTCAGTGCGGCAAATAAGGAGATCGGGCTGCAATCCAATTTCCAGCAGCGATTTCACGCTGTGCTGCGTGGGTTTTGTCTTTATTTCTCCGGCTGATTTAATAAACGGAACCAATGTCAGGTGAATATTCAATGCGTTCCTGTGTCCCACATCGAGGGTGAATTGACGGATGGCTTCGAGAAACGGCAGCCCTTCGATATCGCCGACCGTACCACCGACTTCAACGAGGATCACATCGTACTTCCCGGTCTTGGCAAGGATCCACAAACGTTTTTTGATTTCATCGGTAATATGGGGAATCACCTGCACGGTAGCACCGAGGTAATCTCCGCGCCGCTCCCGCGAGATCACTTCGTAATAGACCTGACCTGTCGTTGTATTATTTTGCCGGGTCATGTTCTCGTTCAGGAATCTCTCGTAATGGCCAAGATCCAAATCTGTTTCCGCTCCATCATCGGTAACGTATACTTCACCATGCTGGAACGGACTCATCGTCCCGGGGTCGACGTTGATATAGGGATCAAATTTTTGGATCGTGACCCGTAATCCGCGAGCCTTCAAGAGCATCCCCAGGGACGAGACGGCGATGCCTTTGCCGAGAGACGAAACGACGCCGCCGGTAACAAAAATAAATTTCACATTAGTTCGCGCCATAGGATTCCCGTTTACACGTGTGAAGACACCTGCCGAAGAAGTGTTTCGACACGCGAGACATCTTCCGGTGTATCAATGGGGATGCTTTCATACGCCGTCACCCCCGTTCTTATGGTATAACCCGCCTCAAGAATTCGCAACTGTTCCAGTTTCTCTGCATGTTCAAGGGCCGAAGCCGGTATCTGAGTATACTGCATGAGAAACGTTTTCCGAAAACAATACAACCCGATATGCTTATAGAACGTATGCTTTTCCAGCCACCGCACCGTCTCTTGCTCATCGCGAAGAAAAGGAATGACAGACCGAGAGAAATACAACGCATTCCCATGATGATCCACGACAACCTTGACCACGTTCGGATTCATCAGGTCAGCGTGCACTTCGACCTTCTTCACTAATGTCCCAACGGGAACCGAGGAATCATCCAGGAGAAGCTGCACTCCCTGATCGATCATCTCCGGGGCTATCAACGGCTCATCCCCTTGAATATTGACAAAGATGTCACCCGCCATCTGTGAGGCGACGACCGCGACACGCTCGCTGCCATTTTTTATTTCAGGCGATGTAAGGAGGACGCTGCCGCCGAACCGTTTCACCGCATCTTCGATGCGTGCGTCATCCGTTGCTACAACCACAAGATCAAGGAGCCGTGATTTCTTCGCCTGTTCATACACACGCTGCACCATCGATTTCCCCAGTAAATCAATGAGGGGCTTTGCGGGTAAACGCTGCGAGGCATAGCGCGCAGGGATCACTCCTATCACTTTCGGTTTCTCCAGCGTCACGATCGGTCACCCAGGACTTTTGGCACTTTGAAAAATTCCTCTGTTTTGGAAGGAGCATTCTTCAGCACTTCTTCAGTCTCGATACTCGGCTTCACCTGATCAGGACGGAAGACGTTGTTCAATTCTATGACATGGGAAAGCGGTTCGACGCTGCTCGTGTCTACCGTATTCAGCTTTTCCATGTACTCCAGAATTTGGTTCAGCTGATGCGTCAACATTTCCTTTTCCGCATCAGAAAATTTTAGCATCGCCAGCTTGGCAATATGCTCTACATCCTTTACCGTTACGATCATTGTGTATCTCAAAATTGATTAATGTAATGTTTTTCAATTGCCATATGCACCTGATCCATTAATTCCAATTCATCATTCTTTCCATCAAGTCCCTCGGCAGATATCGGCATTTCGAGTATGACGGTAATTCCTGCCGGTTTGATCTTCAGTGACCCTTTCGGCATAATGCCGAACGTATTGTTGATCGTCACGGGAATAATAGGAACATGTGCTTTTACCGCTAACGAAAACGCACCTCGTTTAAACGGCTGCAATTTCCCATCGCTCGTCCTGGTTCCTTCCGGGAAGAGGATGACTGACTGGCCGCTTCTAATCGTTTCACCGGCCCGCTCGATACTTTGCATGGCATCTCGTGCATTGGATCGATCAATCATAATGAACGGGCCGAACCGCAGTGCCCATCCCCATACGGGAACATTGGAAAGTTCTTTTTTGTAGACAAAGTTTACATTCCCTTCCAGTGCCACCATGATGGTGGGAACATCGAACATACTTGCGTGATTGGAGACAAAGATATATGGAATGCCCGGTACAAGATTTTCTTTCCCCAGAACTTTCACCTGGATGCCAAAAGTCCATAAGATAATCCGTGACCACATCCAGGGGGACCATCGGAATAGTTTGCCGCTGCGGTTGATGGGAATAGAAAGTAATGCGGTGGTCGAAAACACTAATGAAACAGGAAAGAGAAAGATTAATTTCAGAATTGTGATGAACATATCAGGCTCCTACCCTAGAACGAGGAGCACACTGATGTACTGAATATTGGCTCTGGTCTTTGCGAAATTTTGAAGATGGTTCAGGGGACTCGTTTTCTGCGGAACGAGGCGGAAATAGATAGTAGTCTGCTTTCAGGTCAAAAAGACCTGTTGTAGGTTGCTCCATGGACTCATTGTTATATGAATAATTTTCTTCATTCCAATGGAAAAATAAAAAAGAGTTAGTTGAAATGCAACGACTTAGAGAAGAAATCTTAAGAAAAAAGAGAGGTGGTGCCAGATAACAATCGGATTTCCATTATCTCTCCCCGATCATTCGCCTTCAGATTACTCGTATAATAGGTATTTTTCCCTTTTTATCATATAAAGTGCTCGTTGCTGGTCAATTATTCGAAGAATTTCGTCGACTGGAGTTCCATTCAGCAATGCCCTGCGAATATCATCGGTTCCCACGGCTTTATCGAAGGAATTGATGCGCTCGGGTTTCGCCCGATCGAATATATTACTGTCGGGAAACAGACGCAGAAGTGCTTCCAGAATCGCAATCTGTACTTGTTCCATATTCATCTTATTTCGATCTAGAATATGGATTTGAACGCCTTTATATCGAATTCCGGTAGTATCCTTATAAAATGGGATGTAAGAAATTTGACGAAATTGAATACCCGGCATATTGAGGCTGTTGAGATACCGGGCAAGAGCAAACCCATCAATCCATGGGGCCCCAATTAATTCGAAGGGAAGCGTATAGCCAATTCCTTGATTTACCGTCCCAAGCTCTCCCAAAAGTCCTGTGAGGACAGAAAAGATCGCGGTAAAGGAATGCGGGACGTGCGGTGAGGTCGGAATCCAGGTCAAACCTGTTTCGTCCCACCACATTGAACGCTGCCACCCCGTCATAGCGATCACAGTCAAATCGCATTTCCCGAACCCATTAAGCCATTGTTCTCCGTTAATCATCTGCGCAAGTTCACCGGCTGTCATTCCATAGACATACGGGATTGGATAGGCGCCAATAAACGACTTGAATTTCGGTTCTAACATCGGCCCTTCTACACGATTTCCTGTTAGCGGATTGGGACGATCGAGGACAACGAATTTGATTCCGTACTCCGCCGCTGCTTCCATCGCTAATCCCATGGTTGAGATAAATGTATAGGAACGTACACCAATATCCTGGATATCATAAACAAGCATGTCAATACCCTGCAGCATCTCTTTTGTCGGTCTTCGTGTCCTGCCGTACAGCGAATAGACGGGGAGGCCGGTTCGCGGGTCATTAAACCCATTAATCTCTTTTCCGGCATCGATATCACCCCGTACGCCATGTTCCGGACTGTAGAGAGCGACAAGGTTCACTCCCGGAGCATTGAACAACACATCGACGGTACTTTGCATGTCTGACGTGAGGCCTGTCGGGTTAGTAATAAGACCAATCCGTTTCCCCTGAAGAATGTCAAATCCTCTTTCACGTAGTACATCAATCCCCGTTTTCACTTTCGGAGCACAAAAAAGAATTGAGATTGAAATTGAGATGAGAAGTGATGATGAAATGATTTTAACCTTCATTCGCCTTAACCTTATGATTATTGAGGTGTTTGAATCAAGAGAAATATCTGGAGAACAATATACATGAGCAATCCCATAATTGCCAATGAAAGGATCCAGCCCAATGTCGTGACCGGCGGATCAAGAAACACCAGGAACAGAAAGAGGATGACCGCAAGGCCGGCAGTTTTCTGAATCCGGGAAAGCAGTTCCTGCCTTCCTTCGTTCCTTCCTTTTTCAGGCATCGCCTGCTTGGGGGCTCCTGAATCATCATACGGCAATGCGATCCCATCATTCTGCAGGTTCTTCACCGACTGAAGATCGGAAAAAAGATCCATGAGATTATCCAGGCTCCCGGTATTTCCCGTCAAGAACGTCCCCTTGAACTTCTGTGCAACGTCTTCCGGCGCTCTGTGGATGAGCTTCTTCAGTATATCAACAGACCTTTGCAGGCTCGTTTGAAATTCCGTCGCAAGTTTTTCTAATCCTTCTGCACCGGGACCTATCCGATTCATCACGTCGCGGGAACGGACTAGAAACTTAGCCTGAAAAATCAATTCATCAAAATCCTCACTGAGTCCTGTTTGGACAACGATCTGGAGCAGCTCTCCGACTTCCGCGGGGCAGTTCAGTTTCCGACGGGCATCGTGTTCTACGCGAAGAAGAAAATCTTTTATATCGGGACGAAGGGTCATCATTCCTTCATCGCCCATTCTTTCATCAGTTCTCTCATCGCCGACTCAGGGAGTCTCGATGCACCGTACTGCCCTCCTATAATCCGTTGACGTACGGCTTCAAACAGAAGTACTGCCGCTGCCACAGAAACATTCAGACTCTGGATCATCCCGAACATGGGTATCTTCAGAATTCCATCTGCCAGTTCCGCAGCTTCCGAAGATACTCCTTCGTGTTCGTTTCCCACCACCAGTGCAACTCTTTTCGTGAGATCAACTTCATAGATCGACTGCGCCCGTTCCTCCAAATGTGTTGCAAAGATGGTGAATCCTTCCTCGTGCAGCTGATCATAGCACTCCTTCACACTTTCAAACCGGCGCCTTCCGATCCATTTCTTGGCACTGGCGGAACTTTTTTTGCCGATATCCGGGAATTCTGTATTGGTATAGACGAGCTGCACACCCATCACACCGGCGGCATCACATGAACGCAAAATCGCGCTTACATTGTGCGGATCATGAATATTTTCCATCACCACCGTCAGGTCCGGCTGACGATACCGCAGCACTGCTTCGATCCGCTGTAACCGGCATTCCGTTCTCATTCTACCTTCATCATTTTCCGCATGATCATCGGATGTACCTGTAAGAGCCCAACAGCCGCAAGCACCATAAAGCCCCCCACCATCTGAATAAGACTCAGGGATTCTCCAAGGATCAGAAAAGCTGCAACGATCGCAATGACCGGTTCTAAAATACTGATAATACCGACGGTCGATGCATCCAGTAATTTCAATCCTGATGCAAACGCTATTTGCGGGATGAGGATAGAAATAATTGCGAAAAACCAGAGAATCCCCCAATCTTCCGCTGTATACTGCTTCGCGATAATCTCCCATGGCGGATTAAAACAGAGCCAAAAGAGTGCAGAGAATCCGAACACATAGACGAGCATGGTCCAAACAGAATACCGTTTCAGCAGTTGTTTTGTCGCAACAATCTGATAGGCAAACGTACACGCCGACAACGGTCCGGTGAGCATTGCCCACCCTTTCAGGTTGATGCTGTGGAACGACCCGGAGGTGACTGCAAAATAGCAGCCGATGAGGGCGAGAACGAGCGAGATAAGTGTGACACGGTCAAGTGTGTCTTCCTTCAAGATATTGACCGAATAGAGGACAACCAATACCGGCGCCGTGTATTGAATAAGGATCGCTGTCGCGACCGAGGATTCTTTGACGGTGTAGTAATACGTATAATTCGTGAGTGCAATTCCTACGACTCCGAGGACCGCAAATTTCCAGCCATCTCGTGGCTTAATCCGATAGACGCTTTTATTCTTCCAGATAAAAAAAAGAGATAAAAGGATGAAGGTCAGCGAAGTGCGCATTTGCGCTATAGTCATCGTATCGAACCGATTGACGATAAGATATTTGCCTATGGGGGCTGATCCTCCCCAAAACAGTACAGCAAGGAGCAGTAACAAAAAACCGCGGAGGGCATGCGGCACCGGTATCGTGGATTTAGTTCTGGAGGCGACCGAGATCATCAGCAAGGTTTCTATAAAAATCTGCCTGCTTCTGATCTCCATGCATCTGGTAGAGATACGACAATCGGTGCAGAAGCGTTTTTTTATCTATGACAAGGTTTATGCCTTCCTTGAGAAAATCCACCAAGAGAGCCAGGGGAGGAAGATTCAGATCCGGTTCGTGACAATCGACAGCATCCAGATAAGGCTGAATTTCTTCCGGCCTTACCTGTGCTGCTTTGCGGTAGTAACGCATCGCCAGTTCAAAGTTGTCATACGAGGAATAGGTGACTTCGAAGACACTGGCCAGCCACATAAATGTTTCGTAGGCGAGGTTCTGGAACTCCTTTGCAAGTTTCTCTCCAAAAAAACGTACCTCATCCGGAGACAGGGCCGTATTCCAGAACAGCATACGGTACAACTCCATATCCTGAATGCCCTGCTTTAATGCATCCTCAAATGCATCGAAGATTTCATTGAAATCTTTCCCTTCGGCGAATTTGGTGCGTATTTCGTCCAGCGTAAATCGTGGCATCAGGTGTGGTGGATGATTGTGTAAGAGAAATTAAGAAACACTCCGTTGAAAGGCAAGAGAACCGGCGGCCGGAGAAATCCTTACCATTCCAGGATTCCCAACCACAATTGATAGCACCCGAAACCTGCTAACCCGATCACTGCAATACCCATAGATGCTCGAAGAACCCGAGGTCCAAGATTTCTTGCCCGAGAGACGAGCAGAATAATGGCGATGGAGGTAACAACCAACGTTCCATAAAAACCTACCAGCAGTGCGAGTCCATCCGCCGGAGATTCCCTCCATCCTCTTAAGAACAGCGGTCCCATGACGAGACTCCAGCCCAGATAGGCATTCGGATTAATGAGATTTATCATGGTCGCTTTCAGAAGACTTTGTTTCCCGGAATGAATCGGGACTTCCCTTTTCTCATTGTACTGTTTCCATTCTCTGAATGCGCTGTAGGCGAGAAAAAGAAGGAAAATGCCGCCGACACACTGTAACAGATGCAGGACCCCGTGAGGAATAGTACTGAGAACAAAAAGTACCACAACGATGATCGGTCCATCACTCAAGAGAGGAGCGAATGCGGAAGGTACAGTTTTGCGCCAACCAATTGCCAGACTTCTGGAAATAAGATAGGCTTGCAGAGGACCGGGCTGTACGGCAGCCGCAAATGCATACACGCACCCGAAGACCAAATACCTTATCATGAGCTATGTATCTTTCATCATTGGATGATCCTCAGCAGTCACTCCTGCATCTTCAGAAGGCCTACTTCTGTTAAAAAAATTTTCAGGACTTCTGCGTATTGACGTTTCTCATTGTTATCAAATTTCCCATGTTTTCCACCGCGGACCGTGTAAAGCATATTTTTCACTTTGAGACTGTCCAGCGCCTTATGCAATCGAACTGCCTGTTGATACGGTACTATCGGATCTTCATCTCCGTGAATGGAAATGATCGGTGGACTATTGCCACTCACATAGTTCAGAGGAGAAAGAGCCGCGGCTAATTCAACTTTATTCGTCACACCATCAAACCAATGGGTCTTTTTCAAAGCCTGTACGACATCAGTGACACCGTAATTATTGATGATCACGGCGATGGTATATGATCCGCCATGAACACAATCTTTATCAAACGGATTTTCGGAAGGGAGCAGTCCAATGATCAATGCTAAATGTCCTCCGGAAGATGAACCTGTCGTGATGATTCTTTTTGAATCAATGTTAAATGCTTTCGCATGGTCAACCAGCCAGAGCAGAGCACAGCGTGCATCTTCAACAGCTGCAGGTGCAGGAGCTGTTTCTAATAATCGGTATTCTACATTAGCGACGGCCCAACCATATTTGAGATATGGAAGAGCACCACGCTGGATGTCTTCTTTTTTCCCATGATTCCATCCGCCGCCATGAAACATGAGAACAAGCGGAACCGGCGTTGATCTTTTTGGGGGAAGATAAAGATCGAGCAGTCCCTTCCATTCATCCACCGTTTTATACACGACATTCGATTGAACCGTACATCCTTCGGGCAGATCCATCGATGTAAAAGTCTGAGATTCTGTTTGAGCATTCGCCGCAGATAATACTCCATGGCAAATAAGAATTACCGTTAGCATCCTATACGTTGATTTCATACAACTTCTCCTATGAGCCACAACTCAAGAGTAGAATCCTGCCAGTGGAAATTCCCCGGATTGCAGTGCCTTCACCTCGATATGTCCATCGATGGAATGAATAGAGAATTCAGAGAACCTTGAAGCGGATCCTCAAAACACCATTCGCCCAATCGGTGGAGATGATCTTGAACTCGCCGATCTCTTTGGTCATTGAGACATGAAGTCCGCTGCATGGGCATGCATCATAATCGCCAATCAAAATCAGACGTACGGTGTCCCCTGAATCTTCCGGTAGTCGTTCCAGGGAGATCATCTTCCCTGCCTCGTCCCGTGGGAGAATGAGTTCCCGGACCGGCATATTGGATTGTATTATTTCATTGACCTTCTTTTTTATTCCGGTGATTTCTTCCGCAGTAAGATTCCGTTCAAAATGATAATCACATTTCGACTTTTTCTTCTCGATGTGCGCGCTGAATGCACGTCCGCAATCGTACATCCGGACCATCGTTTGGTTGAGGATATGCTCCGCTGAATGCATACGGGGATCATGCTCTTTTCGATTACGGATAAATTCGTTCATCCTTCGGATTTCCATTTTCAGTATGCGATTATAAGAATATACGGGTTTCTTCAGAAAGTTAAATAAAGTATATTTTCATGAGATCATTTTGGGTTTAGGACTATCACAATCACTAATCTCGTACGCAGCTCCGCGGTTTAATTCTAACCGCAAAGAACGCAAAGAAAAGCTTGATCTGGAGTCACCCGTAAAAACCTTGAAGGCGGCTTAAAAAGACTCTTTCAGCATCTCTTACATTTTATCAAGGATCATGCACTATGGCTCATTCAATCCGTGTTATCGGTTGGTCAACAATTTGTATTTCCATCATTATCCTCGTTTCAGAGCTCGTGCAAATATCTGATACCACAACGATGGATCAGTACAGCACACTTTTCAGTGCGTTTCCGCAGGCCCGGAAGGAAATGGATTCCCTCGCAGATCTGTTCGCTTATAATCGGCTCTGGTCGATTTATTCGATCGTCTATTTTTCATTTGTCCTGATCGGAGCAATCCAATTTGTCCGATTTCGAAAGACCGGCCTCCTTCTTCTCAGAATTGCCTGCTGGATTGGACTTGCCAATGCGTGTCTGGACTCGTTTATCAGTTACATCTTCATGGAGCACATGAATGCAGCTCTCTCCTCTGTTTCGCAAATGGTGGGGGGCGGAATCGGGAATCATAACACCTTTGGCATGGCTGCCATTCTTGGCGGGTTTATCCTTTGGATCGTGCCTACGATAGGCATGATCTTTTATTTGCGAAGGCCGAAACTTGTCGAACTGATGAAGTAGATAACAGCATCAATTTTTCTATCAGAATATATTTCTCTCAGGTTACCTTCGGATAATCTATATAACCAGCTGCACCTTGTGTATAGAAAGTGGATTGATTCCATGGTGCCAGTTCGGCGTTTAATTCGAACCGCCTGGGCAGATCCGGATTTGAAATAAACGGTTTCCCGAATGATACCAAATCGGCAAGACCCTCTTCGATTATTGCATTTCCTTTTTCCCTGTCAAATTTATTATTGATCATCAAAGTCCCTTTGAATATTGGACGGTATCGCTGAGCGATATTCGGTTCGGTAAAAGGAACATGGGCAACATCCGTAAATGGTTCCGAAAGATGAAGATATGCCAGGGCGTACTGGTTCAATCGTTCTATGATGTAATCGAATGTAGGAATCGTCTCCTCGTCCACGGTCATGCCCGATGCGCCATGGAGCGATGGATTGAGCCGCAGTGCGATGCGGTGTTCCGGCATAACCGTCCGGAGCGCATTGATGATTTCAAAGAGAATCCTCGCACGATTCTCGATCGACCCGCCATATTGATCCGTTCTGACATTTGAGCACCGATTGAAAAATTGATGAAGAAGATAGCCGTTGGAAGAATGGATTTCCACACCGTCAAATCCCGCTTCGACGGCATGCTGAGCGGCATGTTGAAAATCCGATACCGTCTGTTGAATTTCCTCAAACGTTATTGCTTTCGGTGTCACGGTCTCGCGGGTTCCGAGCTGAGTTCGAACTTTCACCGTCGGATTGACCGCCGAAGGAGCGAGCGGTAATTCTCCACCGTGAAAATCCGGGTGGGATATCCTTCCCACGTGCCACAACTGCGCGAAGATATGTCCACCTGCATCGTGCACAGCCCGGGTCACTCTTTTCCAGCCTTCGATCTGCGGGAGAGAATACATGCCGGGAGTGTGGAGATACCCAACAGCGCGCGTGGATATTTGCGAACCTTCAGTAATCATGAGCCCGGCTGATGCACGCTGGGCATAGTACTGTACGTGAAGATCGGTCGGTGTATGCTCCGGATTATCTGCCCTGCTTCTTGTCATCGGGGCCATGACAATCCGGTTTTTCAGTTTCAGCCCGCTCATGATGTATTCCCAGAGAAGCGGTTGTTGATGAATCATTGCCATTTCCTTTCAATTTATCGTATTCTCTATCGTAGACTTTACCCGTACCACTTGAACAAGCTCCTACCGATCGTCGTTCCCACCGATAAATAATTCGCATTATTCCGGAACTCTCTCCAGGCGATAACTGTTTTAAATTGTAACAAATATTAATGGTTCAATCCATGCTCAGTGACATACAATGAAACACGTACATTTTGGAGGAGATTGAAATATGAAACTCGCAATCCTTACACTTCTCATCGCCAGTTCAGTGTCGTTGCAGGCAAAAATAATTGGAAAAGCAGTCGACTACACTGTCGGCAGTGAAACATTCAAGGGGTATCTTACCTTTGACAGTTCGATCAAAGGGAAACAACCGGCTGTCATCGTTGTTCATGAATGGTGGGGCCTGAATGAATATCCCAGAAAACGGGCTGAGATGCTTGCGAAACTAGGATATGTAGCTTTTGCAGCAGATATGTACGGGAACGGCAAAGTAGCCGACAATCCGGGTGATGCTCAGAAGGCTGCCGCCGAATCAACGAAAGATCCCGCTGCATTGAAAGCGAGATTCCTTGCAGCAATAGAGGTCGTGAAGAAAGAGAAACACGTTGATCCCCATCGTATCGCGGCGATAGGGTATTGCTATGGTGGCGGGGTCGTCTTAAATATGGCTCGTGCGGGTGTCGATCTCAGAGGAGTCGTGAGCTTCCATGGCAGTCTTTCGACCAAAACACGAGCTGAAAAAGGGAGCGTCACGGCCAAGATCCTCATTTGCAATGGCGGGGCGGATAAGTTTGTTTCAGAGAATGATATCACGAATTTCAAGAACGAAATGGAATCTGCGGGAGCCGATTTCAAATTCATCTCGTACAAAGGGGGACTCCATGCCTTTACCAATCCTGCAGCGACCGAACTCGGCAAAAAATTCAATATGCCTATCGCGTACAATAAACAAGGGGATAAAAATTCCTGGCAGGATATGCGGAGATTCTTACAATCAGTCTTTGCAAAGCACCATTAAATCCTAACAAGAAATATTTAAAATTCTTCGACCATGAATAAAGGAACAGATGATCTTAGAAATTTCTTCTCTTTTATGAAGAATACCATAGATTTTCTGCGATCTTTTTCCGATTTTATATTATCTACTCATTAATAACGAACGGACTATGAACATCATCATTCCTAAAGAACCTACATTCGAACCTCGTGTTTCGATGCTCCCTTTGAATATCGAAAAACTTGTTAAAAAAGGGGCGAAAATTAAGATCGAATCCGGACTGGGCGCTTCGCTTGGTATCCCGGATGAAGAATACAAAAAGGCAGGGGCTTCCATTGAGAAGAGCCGGAAGAAACTTCTTGCTTCGGGAGATATTGTTCTCCGGCTGCGCAAACCCGATCTCAAAGAAATCTCTGCGTTGAAGAAAGGATCGATCCTCATCAGTTATCTCGATCCGTTCAACGAGCCCAGGCTTCTCGCAGCGCTTGCCAAGCAGAACGTCTCTTCCCTTTCGATAGAGATGATCCCGCGCTCAACGCGCGCACAGAAAATGGATGCGCTTAGTTCGCAGGCAAGTCTTGCAGGATACGCTGCCGTTCTCCTCGCGGCTGACAATCTGTATAAAATCTTTCCGATGATGATGACTCCGGCAGGGACTCTCCAGCCGTCGAAAGTATTTATTATCGGTGCAGGCGTTGCAGGGCTGCAGGCTATTGCGACTGCACGCCGCCTTGGCGCAAAAGTTGAGGCTTTTGATACGCGTCCGATTGCCAAAAACGATGTCCATTCACTGGGGGCCAAATTCGTAGAGGTGGACCTTGGCGAGACAGGGCAAACAGCTCAGGGATACGCCAAAGCACTCACCGAAGAGCAGCTCAAGAAGCAGCGCGAAGTCATGAAACACCACTGCGCACAGGCAGATATTGTCATTACCACTGCGCAGGTCTTTGGCCGTAAGGCACCGATCATTATCACAAAAGAAATGATCGCAGCGATGAAACCGGGTTCCATCGTGGTAGATCTCGCCATTGAAACCGGCGGTAATGTCGAAGGCGCCCTCCTCGGAAAAATCGTAAACAAGAACGGTGTGAAGATCATCGGACTGGCCAACATACCGGCACGGGTTGCGCTTCATGCAAGCCAGATGTATTCCAATAACCTGTACAATATCCTCGATGAGTTCTGGAGCAAAGAGAAAAAGCATTTTGTACTCAACCCCGAAGATGAGATTATTAAAAGCTGTCTTGTGACGCACGGCGGAAGCATTGTTCATCCGGCATTTACGCCGCAGGCAAAAACGAAGGAGAAACAATCATGACATTAGATTTACTGGTGCCCCTCATATTTATTTTCGCGCTTGCAATTTTCCTCGGTGTGGAACTCATTTCGAGAGTTCCCTCCATTCTCCATACACCGCTCATGTCCGGTTCCAATGCAATTTCCGGTATTACCATTGTCGGCGCCCTTGTTGCTGCCGGCGAGGGACATAATATGATCAGCACGATTCTCGGAACTGCTGCAATCGTCTTTGCGATGATCAATGTCGTCGGCGGATATCTGGTCACCAACAGAATGCTTGAGATGTTCAAAAAGAAAGAGGATGTGAAATGAAATTCATAGCTGAAATTTTCTATCTCATTGCCGCCCTCCTTTTTGTCGTCGGCCTAAAGAAGATGAGTAAGCCGGAAACGGCGCGGCAAGGGAATGCCCTTTCTGCGTTTGGTATGCTCATCGCCATTGTTGCGACGCTCGTCCATTATCATATCCTTGATTGGACATACATCGTTATCGGCATGCTCATCGGCACGATTATCGGGGCCGTTCTTGCGCGCATTGTAAAAATGACCGAGATGCCCCAAATGGTCGCTCTGCTGAACGGTTATGGCGGTTTGGCAAGTCTCCTCGTGGGTTATGCGGAATACAATAAGCAATACGAACAGGTGATCAATCCTGATGTGATTCATACCATTGATCTTTACACTTCGATCACCATTATCCTGACCATTCTTGTCGGCGCCATCACATTTTCCGGAAGTGTTATTGCGTGGGCGAAATTGAAAGAAGTGATGACCGGGAAACCGATCCTCTTCAAAGGTCAGCAATTTGTGAATGCGGCGATTCTATTTGCGGCTGTAGGCGGAGGAGTCCTCTTCAGTATCGATCCCGTGAATAATTACCTCCTCTTTCTTTTTCTCATCGCTATCGGATTGACTCTGGGGATAACATCTGTCATCCCCATCGGCGGTGCTGATATGCCCGTTGTGATTTCTTTGCTGAACAGTTATTCCGGTATTGCAGCATGTCTAGCGGGGTTCGTCATTCAGAACAATGCTCTGATCATCACCGGTTCTCTTGTGGGAGCCAGTGGCATCATCCTGACAAAAATTATGTGCAAAGCGATGAATCGCTCCCTTGCCAACGTTCTCTTCAGCGGATTCGGTTCTGTCATTGCAAGCAGTACAGGGAAAAGTGAACATGGAGAGGTAAGCCCGGTAAACGTGGAAGATGCCTACGCATTGCTGGAAGCCGCCGGTTCTGTCTGCATTGTCCCCGGCTATGGACTTGCCGTGGCCCAGGCACAACACGCTTGCCGCGAGCTTGCAGAGTTATTAGAAAAGAACGGTACGGAAGTTCGTTTTGCCATACATCCTGTCGCCGGACGTATGCCGGGGCATATGAATGTCCTGCTCGCCGAAGCGAATGTCTCCTACGATCACCTTTATGAAATGGATGCTGTGAATCCAATTATCGAGACGGTTGATGTTTCTCTGGTGGTCGGTGCAAACGACGTTGTCAATCCCGCTGCCCGTGAGGACAAAACAAGCCCCATCTATGGTATGCCTATTATCAACGTTGATCATTCTAAAGCTGTGATCGTGATGAAGCGCTCCATGGCGACCGGATTTGCAGGAATTGAAAATCCCTTATTCTATAAAGACAACACCCGTATGCTTTTTGGTGATGCAAAACATGTGCTGCAGGGATTGGTAGCCGAATTCAAGAAGAACTAACGTTGCAGTACAGATGAATAGAAAGCCCGGTCAAATGATCGGGCTTTTTTTTGTTTCCCATAATGATGGTTCTTACTTTATCATCAACATCTTTATCAATTTTTGCGTATTCCCGGATGTCAATCGGGCAAAATATATTCCGCTGGGCATTCCGGAAGCATCAACATCCATATTGCCATCATTGTTGATATCGCCTAGAGCAATCGATCTAGGTCCGGAGGGGGTGGCAACATCCTTTCTCGTCGAAAGTGCTATGTCCGACTGACTAAAAGATATTTGTGTTGATGCGGTAAGTAGAAAGAAAAAGAGTGAATACAGTTTCATATTGCCTCCTGGAGGATGATCGATCAGAGGGCGATCAATCTGATATAAAGTTCGACTTTTTTTGATGAAGTATCAACCTGCGCTATCCACTTACCAGTGAAGCATTTTTCTCGTATATTAGAGTTGTCAATCCCCACATCTTGAAAGCACTAGTATGCAAATAGGTATTGTCGGTCTCCCGTTCTGCGGAAAATCCACGTTATTCCAGACCATCACGAAAACACACATTGATCCTGCGGCGTTGGCGAAGGCCGAATCGCATCAAGCTATTGTCAAGATCCCGGATGCTCGGCTCGATAAATGCGCGGAGATCTTTTCTCCTAAAAGCACTGTCCATGCAACGATTGAATTTGTCGATGTCGTGGGTTTGAAGAAAGGGGAATCGGGATCGACACAGTTCACCACCAACTTTCTGGCGAACGTGAAAAACAACGATGCTCTGGTGCAGGTTGTCCGTCTTTTTGCGAACGAGACAGTCCCTCATCCCGATGGTTCCATCGATGCGATGCGTGACATCACTTCTTTTGAAACGGAATTTATACTCGCTGATCTTGCGCTCGTCGAGACTCGCATCGAAAGGATTAAAAAACAGCTTCTCAAAATGCATGACGAATTGATCAAGCGGGAGTTGCCGGTGCTGGAAAAATGCAAACAGATCCTCGACACGGAACAGCCTCTTCGCGGAGTAGAATTCACCAAGGACGAGCTGCACCTGCTCAAGACATACCAGCTTCTTTCCATCAAGCCGATGCTCATTGCACTCAACCTTGATGAGTCGCAGCTAACCGATGCCGACGCTTTGGTGAAGCGCATTGCAGAAAAGAAAGAAGCAAAGAACACGAAAGTGATGTCGTTCTTCGGGAAAATTGAGATGGAGATGTCGGAACTGGCGGAAGAGGAGGCGAAGGTCTTCATGGCAGAATACGGCATCAAAGAGTCGGCGCTAGATGCGCTTATCCGGGAGGCCTATGCCCTGCTGGGACTGCAGTCATTCCTGACCGTCGGTGAAGACGAATGCCGGGCCTGGACGATCAAGAAAGGGATGACCGCTCAAGAAGCGGCCGGAGTGATCCATTCCGATTTCTTTGCAAAGTTTATCCGGGCTGAGGTCGTCGGGTACGATCACTTCATTGAAGCCGGCGGTTCCTTCGCCAAGACAAAAGAGGCAGGCCAATGGAGGCTTGAGGGAAAAGAATATTGTGTGAAGGATGGGGATATTATGTCTATCCGTCATAGTTAGATACGGCTGTGCGCTTCGCGCACAACTGTTTCAGACCTCCGGCTGTTCATCCACCATTGTTAGAAAAGGATGTGTGCTGGTCAAGCGTGATATCTATCGGTTGTTCGCCCAATCCAGTGCTTTATAAAAAACCCCCACGAAATGCGCTTTTTTTATGTGATTTCCCAAGTTCGAGTCCTTGCACACAGACGTTGGCATATTGTGGACAACTTTCTCTTGTGATTTTACTTTCCTCTTGCTTAAAAAAAAGTTCTCGCCAGCCAAACACCTACAAAAGAAAATGGAGAAGTCTCTCCTTGAATGTCTGATTGCTGCTCTCTCGATGGGGAGAAAAGTGGATTCGCGAATAGCGCCATGTAGGCTGAAGAGGTCGGGGACGAAAAGTGAATCCGGGATGAGAATAATCCAGAAAGAAGCTCACGTCAGGAAATTGCTTTGTGCGCTTTTTTCAAGGCATCAACAATGCGTTCAGACACGTCTATCGCAGAGAATGGTTTTAAGAGATACCCGGAAACTCCCAGGGAAGCGATTTCTTCGGTCCGTGACCGATCTCCGATAGCCGAAATGATGACGACGGGCAAGGTTTTCCATTCCTCCGACCTCCGCAGTATTTGCAGCAGTTCAAACCCGGACATTTCCGGCATCTGCAGATCAAGGAGAAGTATGTTTGGTATTTGAGAAGGAAGTAACGCTAATGCTTCCTTCCCATTCGTTGCATGAATGATATCACAACCGAATTTATTCCGGACAATCCTTTCGAGAAGTATCCGATTCGAAGCAACATCATCAACGATCTTACTCCTCATATCAACATTCCCCGGTGTACCGAACCAATAGAGAACTATTCCAGGGTCGATATAAGAACCGGATCTTATGCAAATACCGGCTTCAAAATATCTCTCCTCATTCCCTATCAAGATTTTCTTTGCGCTTATTCGCATTTTTCGTGGTGAGATGATAACCGCAAAGTCCGCCAAGAAACGCGAAGTATTTGAAAGATGTTTTTTTACTTCAGCATCGGCTCGCTGCGCTTGATGAATTGAAGCGGAATGCCCCACGGATCGCGCAGCATCAGAACTTCATCTCCAGTATTGGTCGCTCGAATATCTTCGATGAGTGTTGCACCTGCAGCAATCAATCCATTTCGAATCGACCGAACGTCATCGACGACGAAGGCGATATGGAACGAAAGATGATGGATCGACGGCCAATTGAGTACCGGATAAGAAATATTATTATACACCTCCAATATCATATGACGCCCCTCGTCAACATAAAAATTGGTGTACGTGGGAGCTGCCCCCTCACGCATGACCTTCATTCCCAGATTCTCGCAATACCAATGCGTCATGCGCACAGGATCCGGAACGTTGAGACCTGCATGTTCCGGACGCCCCTGAGCAGGTTCAAGCATAGGTGAGACGCGTTTCACGAACTGCAGTGCAAGGCCCCAAGGGTCGCGCATCATCAGAATCTGATCGCCGGAAGGGATTACCGTGAAATCATCAACTACTTTTGCCCCTGCTTTCATGAGAGAATCGCGCATAGCTTTGACATCGTCAACCATAAACGCAAGATGAAGCGAAAGATGACTCAGGGAGGCATAGTCGGGAAAGGGAACTTCCGTGTTGCTGTACAGTTCGAAGAGGAGATTACCTCCAGCATCACTCAAAAAATGGGCGTTCGTCGGGGGTGGACTTTTCCGTACAATATTCATTCCCAAGTGCTTGCAGTACCATTGTGCAAAGCCGGCGGGGTCCTTCACATTCAATGCGAGATGCTCAAGACGGGGCTGTTTTTTGAGAGAAGGAACCTGATCGCTGGATTTTTCGTGAGGTGTCATGGAGGTGATCTCCTTCATGGATTGATGGTTGTTCATGGATGTTATTTCGTTCAACGTATTCTCGGGGTCAATTTCGATGGAGCAGCTCTTCAAATCGGTATCGAACGGCAGAGTCAGATTCACTTCAACAGTACGCGGCACGAGATCCAGCGGCGCCTGTAGTGCAGGCACAGGGACGGAAGTGATAACCTTCCCGTTTCCTACCACTACCGCAGTCGTCGCGGGCGCATCGACCGAACCCAGACTATGCACGATCACGCTGATATTTCTCCCCTGGATCCGAATATCTTCTTTGCCGATGCCGAGATCAGGACGCTGCCCATAAGGTGTCGAAGAGGATTTCAGCGTGAGCATGAGGATCGTTGTTGAACGGGGCGGGAATGTCACCTGAACACTTTTACTTCGCTCGAGATACAAGAGTTTTGTGGAAAGAACGGTATCTGCTCTCTCATCATCATCCGTATCAAGACCCTGAACGATTTGCCACGTTCCCGGTTCTATATTACACATGGTCATCCTTGCCTCGACCGGTTTCTTATCGAGAACATATCCAAGAATCTTCACAGCGGCAGGAGCAGCCTCCGGAACAAGAAGCGCGATGCTCTCCGGCGTAGCCGGCAATCTGAAATTCCAGCTTACTACATGACCTGAATGAATGGCTCCTCGCACCAGTGCAACGCCTCCTAAACGTGAACGCTGTAATTCACGATTTGCAGCACCTACACGATCGCTCCAGAGTGAACCTTCCGTATTGATGTATTCCCGTAACGCGGATTCCTGGATCTGATCCGCATAATAATTTTCCAAATACGTTTTCTTCCCTGTCACCTGCCATGCGACATGTCTGAAAAAATCAGTGCCCGAGGTAGGTGTAACCTTATCGACGATCTTTTTTCCCCACGTTTCCCGTAAATTGAGCACTGAGAGTGCATCATCGGAAATTGTCCCGAGTATCCCTTTTCCGAGATCCAGTAATGGCTGAAGATACTTTTGATCTCCTGTCCATTGATACGCAGTCCATAGGAGCTGCAGTCCTGCAGAGGACGTGTTGAATGTGGAACCCTCTCCCATCGATGAAGCAAGCATTCCGGGTGATCCCAATGGAGATGGGCGGGTGGAATCTGTGGAGAAATTGGTCTCTGTGTGAAGCGTCATTCTTCCACTGGAATCCTTTTGCGCATGCGCCAACAATCCATCTGCCATATCCAAGGCCAATTGTCGTGCACGCGGATTCCCATTGTATTCCGCCAGTGTGATCACCGGCTGAAGCAGAAGGTACTCCTGAGGCTGCAGTGCCCACTCCCAGACGCTTTCATTTGCAAGGGTTGTACCGCTGAAGTAACTCGATCGGAAATGACGATGACCGGCACTATTCTTGACCATGATCCTTTCATCCAGCGCTCGGATAGTTTCCATCATGCGTTCGAGCTGCTTCGGGCTTCCATAATCGACCAGAAACGCTTGGGTCTGGGCTTCAATACCCTCTTCATGTGCATGTAATCCATCCGTCTGGATTGTTGAAAGACCATGAGTGAACATCCCCTGATCGTAGATGGCATCCAGCAAATGCAGGACTGCATCGCAGATTTTTTTCGGCTCATATCCCATTAACGCAGCAGCGGGCCAGCAATTGGTCAGATCGTCATCATCCGAAAGTCCGCCCCCCAATTCCCCGTTTTCAATCTGACGATGGTCGATCCACCATAAGACAAAGCGTTGAAAATAGCGGAGGTCTTCAACCTGGCGGAATGCCCACCCGGGAACATCCTTCGGTCCGATCGGTTGCACAAACGGCGGCTTCCCATGATGATGGTCGAGGTCATACCAATAATTCTGACCCGGATAATGGTGCGGCTCGATCCGCAAGAGATCCTTGATATCCGCTTCAAAACGGTTATAGAGATTCAAACGCGGATCATTTGCCCGTTCTTCAACCAAGTTTGCATAGTTGTCACGTACTTGAGCAAACCGGTCCTGCACATGCTCGGTGACGGCATCGTTTCTTGACTTGAAAATCAATCGGATTTGCATGCCTTCCAGAACGTGTGGACCAAAGCCGGCATCGGCTGAAGCAAGAGTAAAGTAAAGACTTTTTTTGTTTTCCAAAATCCGATCCCGGGTATCCAGCCAGAGAGTACGCGGCTCCCCGGGTTTCACGGAGAATGAAAAATCCAGCATATTGCGCATCGGCCATTGCGGATCCTTGATCTGAATGTTCATGGGAATGAATCCGCCGTGGGCGGACTTCACATTCATCGCCGGCAGATCGATTGCGATACCGTCCAGACCGCCATCGATCGTTTCCCATGTGTACGCTGAATCCAGTCTCCCCTTCATACTGGACATTGCTCGAGAATCGCAGGGAATAAGAACATGGACAAAAGGCAAAGCTTGCCCGCCTTTCTTGACGACCGATGTTCTCTTGAGTCCCGCTGGCGAAGCAATCATCACCGTCTGTTCATCCGGCAGATATCGGCCATGAATAAATTTCATCAACGGCTCCAATGAAGGTTGAACCGGAAGAGCAAGTGCAGAGATTCTATACTTCAAAGTACGTATACCATCCGGTTCCTTGCCGGAGTCCACATGATAGGCCGACAATTCACCGAGAGGAGTCTCCTGTTCGACATTTGTAAAGCAAATTTTTTGCCCGCGGACAGCCGAAGCGATACGATGGAAAGTTTTTTCCTGTCCCTGAGGACGCCGAAACAGTATCTGCTCTCCTGCCCCCTGTTCCATCGTCATCAGCGACATCGTACCCCATGCCGCCCCGGATATTTCAATATGATTCCAGGGTTCATCCGGCATAAAAAAGGTTACGGACTTTCCGGATAACGAATAACAATCCCAGTCCGGAAGCTGAAAGTAATCATTGCGCCCGGGCAGCCGCGAACGGTTATAAACGCCGGGCCATGTCGTTTCCCGGATACCGTCGGTCCCCTTCCACCACCATCGTTTCAAATCATACACATCGTGAATTTCCACTTTACGGACACGTGTGAACGGTTGATCGAGGTACGGGGGAATATCCCCTTCACGGTTCCAGCCATTTCGTAAACACCATTCAGCGTTCCATTGCGGTTTATTCAAGGAGCGCTTGAATTTTGGAATTTCTCCAGCCGCATCTCCCTTGGCCAAACGCATGATGTTGACATCGCTCAGCATACGGTCATAGATCTTGATCTCATCGATATCGCCGCCGCGCTGAAAATTGTACGCACTCTGTACCTGTGCCGGACTAATGACCCGTGAATGCGGGCCAAATTGATCGAGACCTGCGTACAGGACGACAACACTGTCTTTGGAAGCAATCTGCTTCCCATTCACATACAACCGGACACCGACCGTTTCATCCCATGTGAAAGCAAGATGTATCCACTGATCGGGTTTCGGAAAGGGATCTACCGTTGTTGAGACCCGTACGCGGGCTAGATTGACGTCGGTAACAAATGCATCAAATCCATGCCCATTATAATCGATACGCAACCATACCATATCCCAGCTGGAATGATCTGCATAACCGACTCTGAAGATTGGAAATTCTGTCTTTCCGACCGGAGTGCGTGCTCTCCAAAAAAAACTTAACGTTCCCCGCTCCGCATAGATATTTCCCGGGGCCCAATAAGACATCAATTGCTTCTCCCCGCATTCAAATCCCGGACCCTTTGCGCCATCACGGATAATTCTTACCTGCGATAAAAAGTTTGTATCGACCGTTCCACCCTCGGCATAATCAGCTTTAAATCCTTGACTGCCGGAAAGATAAAACAGGAGGCCCGGTTCTTGTTTCTGAGGATTAGGCGAAGCAACAATAAAAGACCATGCATTGATGACTACAAGAACATAGAGTTTGATACAGCCACAATATCTTTTCATGAAACGCTTCAATGTAGATCGCATCTGAATTACTGGAGAGAAAGCGCATCCACTGCTGCTTTTGCAGCCACACCATCCTGATCAGATGCACCACCGCTCACGCCAATCGCTCCGATGTACAATCCGTCAACGACGAAGGGTAGTCCGCCCTCGATGGGCACGACACCTGGCAAGGCAAGCAGGACATTCCTTCCTGCAAGGGCCCGTTCCTCGAATGATTTTGTCGGCCGTTTAAATGCTATGGCCGTCTTAGCCTTTTGGATCGCTACTTCGATGCTTCCGATCTGTGCATTATCCATCCGTTCCAGGAATAAAAGATTTCCGCCGTCATCGACGATGGCAATGACCATAGTCCATTTGTTTTTCAACGCCTCCGCTTCAGCAATAGCGGCAAGTTTCTTCGCTGCTCCCAGCGTAAGCGCTTTTTTGCTTATCAGCTGTGCATGTGTTTGATCTGAGGAGACAACAAAGATCGCAAGTGTTACGAGAAGAAGAACCATCATCGATCGTTTCATATACCCTCCACGTGAGTTTGGTTCGGTGAGTGCGTTACTCTCCGCAGGAGAACAACGATATCCAGATTTCGCTCCTGTGTGATTCACAAAAATCTAACCAAAAGGAACTTGAGAAACAAAAGAAAAGCCCAACCGGCTATAAACCGATTGGGCTCCAAAAAGATATAAGAAGATGATTCTCCTTATTTGAGTAAAACTGCTTTTCTCACCTCATGATAACTGCCCGCACTCAACTGATAAAAATATACACCGCTGGGCAGTTGAGACGCATTCCAGAGGACATGATACGTCCCTGCGGGTCTCACTTCATTCAACAGCGCCGCTACCTCGCGTCCCAGAACGTCATACACTTTTATTGTCACAACTCCGGCCGAGGGAATTTGGAATTGGAAATTCGTCGTTGGATTGAAGGGATTCGGATAATTCTGTGTGAGAGCGAAATGCATTGGCACAGCACCTTTGATTTCTTCCACTCCCAAAATTGCACCGGTTCCTCCGCTTTCTTTATACCGTTTGGCAAATTCCTGTGCATACTGACGCGCAATAGCACCTGAATGGATGATGAGCGTATTCTCATCGTTATCCGTTTCGGCATTGGTCGACCAGTTATGACTGCCGGTGATCACCATGGGATCGCTTTCGTCGTTGAACGGATCGATCACCGCATATTTGTGATGGAAAAGACCTTTGACGGTATCATGTTTTGCTACGAATGCATCGACCCCTGCCGCCTGCAAGACTCCCAGAACACTTCCCGATTGGTCATTAATAATGCCGCGGACTTTTATTCCTGCATTCTTTTTCGTGATCAGGGTTTGGGCAATATCAGACCGAGTGAAGGACAGCAATCCAAAGAAAATATCTTTATCACCACTGTTCAGAGTATGGATAATATTGGATGTGATATGATCCGATGGGCTGAAATAACTTTCCACCTTCGTACCGTGGAGAAACGTTACGTGCGGTGTGTTGTCTGTTTTATTCGGCCCGAAATGCGCCGCAGCGGGATTTTTCGTTTCTGTGGAACTGCCGAACATTTCTTCAAATTCCACTGTATAAATACGTGCAAGCGATTGATCCTGAATGAACACAGCATTTTGCGCGTCCTTCACAGTCCCGTCGTTGGTCACATTCCATGAACCCATGATCACCCAATCGTCTGTTGCGTCGGTCGTATCTCTCCCGTCAAACACAAAAAACTTGTTGTGCATAATGCCGCCATCAACACCCGGCACACTCCGTTTCATGACGGAGATGCCATCGATCTCCAAGCGGCCCAGCGGACCTGACGTGGTCTTGTTGTCAAAAACGACGCGTATCTTCACCCCTCGGTGATGTGCAGCAATGAGTGAATCGGAAATTCTGTCGGCCACAATCCCCGACGTCCCCGAGAAATCATCATACGAATAGACAGCCATGTCGATGGTCTGCGTCGCATTATGGATCCGTTCCAGCAGCTTGCTGAGTAAATTTGTATTTCCATTGGCGAGCGGTGTAATCCCGTACGTGGCATCAACCGAGTAATTGAAATAAACATTCATCTGACCGGAACTCGCAGACGATGTAGTCACCTGCGGGGCAATAAATGACGCCGCAGTACCCAAGGAATCTGCCGAGAAGACCTGATAATAGTAGATTCGTCCGGATTTCAATCCGGACACGGTAACAGAATGGCTGGTCGTCTCTGCCACGTTTACCACCGAATCTCCCAAATTTATTGTCGAGCCGTAATACACAATGGAGTTGCCATTGAAGTACGTCGACCAACTGACGGTAAAGCTTGAATCGGTCAAAGACGTGATCGCCGGCAGGGAAGTGATTTGCGGTCCCGGATAGACTATGAGATCATCTGAGGTTCGCGGTATGAGCTGATAATTTGTAAGGTATTGCCCTAACACACCAACAATATCAAGTAATCCAAGGGGGATCAATTTGCCGTCAAGTGCAGAACCGTAAGGAATTCGGACGTCCAATTGTGTCGATCCATCAGTTATTTGATACGTTGTGCCTGAGGTACCGCCTGTGAATGAACCAGATTGTACAAAACGTACGCCATTGATTTTGACAAGCTGCGATTCATATGCTTCGGAGGCTTGTGCGAGAGTAATTTCCTTGAGTGCTGGCAAGGGAACATCACGTGCAAGAAGCTGCACCGAATCAACCGGCTGCAATTCAAGCAGATTACTGTATGATTTCAAAACACCTTTTACTTCGACTGAATCACCAAGAAGAAGCGTATCTGTCTTCTGATCATACGCCGCGATACCACCGGAGAAATCTTGAAGGAAGATTGTCATTGCCGCTGTTTTGGAAGGCTGGGCATACGTGACGACACCCCGTACTTTTACCGTATCGCCGTCCGGGTGTGAACGGGCAATATTAATGTCGAGCCATGTCTGAGACGAAGGGGGGTCGATGACATTAATGTCCGCAAGAGTTCGGGGAAGCAGACTATAGATACCGTTGTGTTCGTTGACAACACCAACGATGTTAACCGAATCCGCCGGGATCTGAGAAGCCGGTATATTCGAATACTTGCTTATATAGATTGACAATGGGCCATATGCATCACCGGCAGTATAATTACTGTCGACACCTGTAGCAAAGTTACCGGGTGCATCGAACTTCACTCTGTTCACACGTACAAGTTTTGATTCTACTGATTCCAAGAGTCCTGATGAATGGAGAATCTGGGGAACCGGGAGTGGATTACCAGAACTGACTTTGATGGAATCGGTCACCGGGTTCATCTCGAGCAAACCATAATAATTCGATAGGACTCCTGCAACTTCCCAGATATCGCCCAATTTGACACTTTTGCTAAAATTCGTATTATACACAGCAAGTCCGCCTGTGCTGTCCTGCATATACGAAGGAGATGAAAGTTCATTTGCAACGGTAATGATTCCCCGTACGCGTACATTCACTCCCACTCCCGCTTCCCGAGCCTGCGCAATGGTCAACACACCTACACTAAATTGAAAAATCGTGGGTGTTGTCATGGCATTCCCGGTTGTGTCTTTTACATTTTGGATGGTAAGCGAATAAATATCGTTCGCCATTGTGGAAACTGTAAGCACGACCCGTCTTATATTGGCAATATCTCTTTGTGCCTGATTCACTGTGATGGACTTCGACATGGTATAATTTGTCGATGTTGAAGATGAAACTGAGTCCACCGGCTCATTGAAGAGGAGTTCGATTTGCGTAACGGTAAGCACTTTCATCGAGGTTACTGATGGCGGTGTAACATCTCCTCCCGGTAATGCCGGTTCTGCAGGATTGGACGAGTTTTGCGGTTGAGGTGCGCGGATGATAAAATCCGCATTGTTATTATCTGTATCATATCCATTTCCTGCAAATTCTTCAGAACCACTAGCTCCCATCGTTGCACTTGATGAAGTCGAGGAGGCCTTACGTTCTGTGCTCGTCGTATTGGTGAGTGCAGGAGTCGCACCTGCACCTTCATAGAAATTAGCGGTTCCATATCCGACAAAATCAACAACATTGGCGTCACTTATTCCGGAAATTGGAGTCGTAGATTTTACTAAGGCGACTTTCCCATTCGTACCGCTCATGGCAAGAGCACCCGTTGCATCAGGTGATGGCAAATCAATTGTCCCCCCAGCGCCCTGGGCTTCTTGAACCAGGAAAAAACCATGCGGAGCAATAGTACCGGTCAGATTCGTCGCCTGCCAGCTTGTCCCCGTTGCAGAGGCATATTGAACCGACCATCCGTTAATACTTATTGGTGATTCGGTCGGATTGTATAACTCAATAAAATCGTTTTTCAGCGTAGCGCCGGAATTACCGCCGCCGCCATAGACTTCACTAATAACGACGTGGTTGGCAATTTGACCAACTGCCGTGAGCGGCAGAAGCAGAAAACAGAAAATCATTGAACGGATTATGCGCATTATGAATTCCTTAATATGATCGATGTTGGTTGATAATGTAATATAATCATTTTCCCGTTCATACCACAACTGCCTGCGTCACATAAGGAACGATTGGATTTCCGGCGGGGTTTCAATATATTCAGTCAAGTACAAGGAAAAAGATGACGGAAGTTGCTGTCGGTATCCTCCGGCGAAATGGAAAATTTCTTCTCTGCCAGCGAAAACGCGGCGGCAGATACGAGTTGAAATGGGAATTCCCTGGCGGCAAGCTTGAAGCCGGCGAATCAGTCGAACAATGTCTCCGCCGTGAACTGCGCGAAGAGCTGTCCATAGAAGTCCATTCCATCGAACGCATCCAGATAGAATCGGCGTATTACGCTGATGGAGGAATGTTCAATGTTTCTTACTGTTTCGTATCCGGATTTGACGGCGCACCAAAAAACAATGTCTTTGAACAAATCCGCTGGATGACACTTCACGAGTTGAAAAAGACAGACATCCTTGACGGCAACAAACCTTTCGTCGCAGCGCTGGGCAAAAGAAAGACCGAATATTGAAATCGCCAATCCATCTTCGAAAATCGGCAATCCGGAAATCTCTTTTAGCGTGGTATCACAAGAATGCCCGGCCCCTCCCCTGGCGAAAAACCCGCAATCCGTACCGGATCCTTCTCTCAGAGGTTATGCTGCAGCAGACACAGATCAGCCGCGTAATGCAAAAGTATCCTGATTTTCTGCGACAGTTTCCCAACCTCACATCGCTCGCTCACGCTCGAACCGCCGATGTTATCCGTACCTGGGCCGGAATGGGTTACAACAACCGGGCACTCCGTCTTCAGCAGCTAGCAAAAAGAGTTTTACGGGAGACAAACGGTCAATTGCCAAGCAGCGTCGATGTTCTCCAAAAGCTGCCCGGCATCGGTCGGTACACAGCCAATGCAATCGCCTGTTTCGCTTTCGGCATGCACATTGCTGTCGTTGATACGAACGTTCGTCGGGTGCTTGCCCGCCTGTTCCCGCGGGAGGTGCGTTCCCGTGACGAATGGGAACTTGCACAATGGATCCTGCCGGAAGGAAAAGCCTATGACTGGAACCAAGCACTTATGGAATTAGGAGGTACAGTATGTACTTGGAGAAACCCGCACTGCACGGAGTGCCCTCTGCAACGGCAATGCCCAAGTGCTTTTCAAATTCAGAGAGTGAGCAAACCAGCCAAGAAAAACGAACGGGCAATCATTCCCGACAGGATCTACCGTGGCCGCATTGTCACAGCATTGCTTGCTCTCAGCCGCAGACAATCCATAGAAGCTTCCAGATTACTCCGACTCATCACAGCTGATGATTCGAAGAAAAATATGAAATGGTTTTCAGGTCTGCTTACCGGGCTTCAGCGTGACGGACTCATCTACGTAGTTCACCGTCAGAAAAAACAATTTATTTCACTCCCAAAATGAAGCAACTTTCCCCTGACCCGGTAAAAGAACTTGAGGACCTGAAACGCTTCTATGCCCTTCGCAGAGATGCCATCCGTTCACGATTAGCAGAATTTGCAGCGGTTCCTTCTTCTGAATATTTCTACGAGCTTGTTTATTGTCTTCTGACTCCGCAATCGAAAGCTCTTCACGCAGACCAGGTTACAGCGCAGCTACGGGTGTCGGGATTCCATGATCAAGAGATTGATCCGGAATCTTTTCTCCGCCGGAAAGAATCGTATATCCGCTTTCATAAGACCAAAGCACGTCATCTCCTCGGACTCAAAGAAAAATTTCCTCTCGTTGCTGAACAGCTTGCGAAACCGATCGCGGCAATCGAATTACGAGATTGGCTTGTGACCACCATTCCGGGATTAGGATTAAAAGAATCTGTGCATTTCTTGAGAAATATAGGGAAAAATCAGGGGATGGCAATTCTTGACCGGCATATCCTTCGATCATTGAAACGATTAGGCGTCATTCGGCGTATCCCGAAATCACTCAGTAAAAAACGGTACCTCTCCATTGAGAAACGCTTTGCTCAGTTTGCGGATCAGATAGGAATCCCGGTCGATGAACTGGATCTCCTGTTTTGGAGCATGGCGACTGGGGAAATCCGAAAGTAATGTCCCGCTATTCACCGGATTAATCAAGGGAATCCAACCAATATTTCATTGCCCTCCTGCGCGGCTACTAGAGATCAACATCGACAGTGGTGGGAGACTGAGTCACTATTTTCCCTTCGATATCGTACACAGGTGATTGTGCCTCCGCTGATCCTGTGATATCTTTTTGATAGAAATCAGTCTTGTTCTTTCGTGCATCGTGCACGGCATCTTTACTGCTGTGTCGAAGCTCTTCTATGCTTTTTTGAAGTGCATAGGCGATAGGAGATGTCGTAATAACGTTTATAAAATCCTTCTCCTCTTTTATGGTACTTACTCATCCTGCGATTCTTGTTCCAGAGGATCGAATGGTTTAAACGTGTTTTTTTACCAATTTTTCTTGTTCATATGCCGACAGATTTCGGAACTGTGCAGAATTTACAGCAAAAGAGCTTATTCTTCTTCTCCAATGATTGACTTTTAGAGCGAAAACAACAATATTATATTATACAGGGAAGGGAAAGTACTCTCTTAAGATCTTTCTTTAGAGAAATCTAAAGATCTGATGGACTGAATGGACTTTAGTTGAATGATGTTTCTGAGAAGTTCCATTTTCTCTCATCAGCGAAGAATGTGCAGACCATTCTTCTGTGATTTTTTCTCATCTTTCCGGAGATGAACGTTTTATGGGTTTGCAGAATCTCTTTTATATTATGCTGGGGCTTATCATCGTCGGCATCGCGATTGCGGTTGCGGTGATCATGTTCCAGGGTAATGCCGCTGATGCAAACCGTAAGGCCATCGTCCAGGACCTGCAGTATTACGCCACCAGAGCGCGTGCGTATTATGCAAGACCAGCCTCGGCTGCTGGGGGGAACCGTTCTTTCGTCGGATTGACAATAACCCGGCTTTTGCCTCATGCAACGAATGAAAATGGCAGATTTTATATTGAGAGTGCGACCGAGGATGAACTCGTCATTGTCGGGATCGGAAATATACTAGTGGAGGAGGATTCTATCCAAGTACGCATGACAATGAACGAAAAAAACCAAACGATCGTCATGGTACATTAACACCACGATGGCACAGCAAAACTCTTTTGATATTGTCTCCGAAGTAAATCTTCAAGAGGTCGACAATGCCGTGAACCAGGCTCACAAGGAAATCACACAGCGGTACGATTTCAAGGGCATCCCGACCACCATAGACCTCGACCAGAAAGAGAAGAAGATTGTCATCACAACCGGAGATGAATTTCATTTAAAAAGCGTTATCGACATTCTTCAAACCAAGTTGATTAAGCGCGGTGTTCCGGTGAAAGCACTTCGTTATGGAGCGGTAGAGTCAGCGGCTTCCAGCAGAGTGCGTCAGACGGTGAATCTGCAGGTCGGGATTGGAAAAGAGGATGCAAAATCTCTTGTCAAGATCGTCAAGGATTCAAAGCTCAAGGTTCAGGCACAAATCATGGACGATCAAGTCCGCATCAGCGGAAAAGATAAAGACAATCTGCAGGCTGTCATCGCCCTGCTGCGAGACCAGGATTTCCCGTTTGCAGTCCAATTTGTGAATTATCGATAGATGACACCTTCCATCACTCGGAACAGTATCGTCCTTTTTCTTGTCCTCTTCTCTCTTTCTCATGCCCAGCAAGCCGTGCATGAATCCTCTCTCGCTTTTCGACATGCACCGGGAGATACTTCTTTCGTCAGCAGCATAGACAGTGCTGGAGTTCTTTATCTCTCTCTGAATGATTTCCTGCGCTCGCTGCAGCTTCCGGCATCCATCGACGACAGCACCGGCAAGATTGAATGTCTCATTGCGTTACAGCTTGTCCGTTTTACGGACCGCAATCCGTTTGTCGTTATCACAGAGCGCATTTCGAATACCGCGACGATCTATCAGATGCCCTGGAACGTCATTCGGAGGCACGACATGTTCTTCGTACCTTCGCTGGCATTTGCCCCCCTCTATGAACGAATTGCCGGACAGCCATTATCGTTCGATGCGAACCGAAGATTGCTTGTGCTTGGGTCACCCGGGCCTGAACTCGACATTGCCGGACTCCGCATCGAGAAAAAACTCAATGGAACACTCATCACCGTACTGGCAAACAAGAAACTAGGAGACGTGGAAACGTGGCTGAAGCCGGACGGGTGGCTGTTCGTGACTATTACCAGTGCATCTGCCGACACAACAGCATTGAATACTTTTGAACCTCTTGGTGCTGTCAAGAAAGTACTGGCATTCCAATCACCCACCTCCCTGCAATTGACATTTCGCGTCACCCCGGATGTGGTACAGGCAGAAACATCGGATGATCCGGCATCGGACAATCTTCTCATCTCACTCAGAACTGAGTCGGCAGCCGAAAAGAAAGAGGTCGCACGAAAGAGACAGGAGTCGATCAAACAAACGCTTGACAACGGACGGAATCGCTGGAAACTCGATGTCATTGTGATTGATGCCGGGCATGGCGGCAAAGATCCCGGGTGCGTCGGTGTAGGCGGGACATGGGAAAAAAACATCACCCTCGGTGTTGCGTTAAAACTCGGTAAACTGATTGAAAAGAACTTAAAGGGTGTCAAGGTTATCTATACGCGCAAGACGGACAAATTTATTGAACTATACCGGCGGACACAAATCGCGAACGAATCCAGTGGAAAGCTTTTTATCAGTATCCATTGTAACGCCATGGCCCATAAACCCTCGCGCGTGAGCGGATTCGAAATCTACCTCCTTCGCCCCGGCATGACGGAGGAAGCAGTGGCCATTGCCTCCCGTGAGAATGCCGTTGTCCAGCTCGAAGAAGGATACCAAAATCGATATCGGAAATTGACAGAGGAAGAATTTATTATTGTTACGATGGCACAGAGTGCATATATGAAACAGAGTGAAGAATTCGCTGAGAGTGCCGCCAGATCCATGGCGGCGAATCTTCAGATCAAGAACAGCGGCGTTAAGCAAGCGGGATTCTATGTTCTTGTCGGTGCCTCGATGCCTAATGTGCTTGTCGAACTTGGATATCTCTCGAATAAAAAGGAAGAACAATTCCTCCGCAGTCAGGCGGGCCAAAAAAAGGTCTCAGAGGCACTATTCCGGGGCATTAAGGACTACAAGGTGAAGTACGAACGGTCATTGGATGAAGGCATGAGCACCAAGGATCATTGATCGAACAATCATCCATCATTCACGGTTCTTTTCTTTCTTCTTCGGTTAAACCCTGTTCTGCATTCAGCATCAAATAAGCACACCAACATTTTTACTTACTCTATGGAGGAGGCGATGAAGATCAAACAAATATTGACAGCAGCGTTAATAGCGGGATTGGCAACTTTTGTGGCCCTCTCCCAAGATCAACCAGCTCCCGTAAAGACTCCCCGTGTTGCAAAACGGCAGGTACAACAGCAAGCACGCATTAAAGAGGGAGTAAAAAGCGGTGAGTTAACAAAGGGGGAAACACAAAAACTGAAACGAGAACAGGCAAAAATTCAGCACGACAAACAAAAAGCCAAGCAAGATGGAAAGGTAACTCCGAAGGAACGCCGGCATATTCGGCGCGAACAAAACAAAGCAAACCGCGATATTTACCGGCTCAAAAACAACGAACAAGAAAAAAAGTAGGAACTGCAGTCTATCACCTTCCGAAGGCGGCTGAGGCACCACTCCAACCTTCGGAAGGTCGCGCTTCTGAGTTGCTCAATTCTCACGCCGGACTTCGGTATTCGTCTTCTGTCACTGTACAACCAACACCGGGATTTTCAATTCATGCCGTACTCTGGAGATGGTAGTCCCAAAAATGACATCCTTGAGACCACGGTGCCCGTGTCCGCCCATCATGAGTAAGTCAGCCTTATGCTCTCTTGCGAGACGTACTATTTCTTTCTGAACTTTACCAAATCCTAGAATGGCCTCGACTTCAATCCCCGTCTCCCGTAATTGAGCTACATGACGATTAAGATGATCCTGATCATCGCGCGCCTCGTCATCGTACGCATTCGTTCCAAACAGCTGCGCTCCGACTCCTTCCACGATATGGAAAAGAACGATTCGGGCATGATTCTGCTGCGCCAAGGATCGGGCAAGGGAAAGAACTTTTGAGTCCATGTCGCCCAAGTCCAGCGCCACTCCGATGCACGTGAATCCTTGTGGTACTGCTTCAAGTTGTTCAATCTCCGCAGGCATAACCGGTTTCCTCCTTCGCCATGATTTCGGCAGAGAGATGTAGACGAGAAAAAGAAAAATTCCGCCGACCATCGGTACGACGGTCAACCATAAAATAGGAGCCATGTCCCCTGCAGCCGTTAACCAGCTATCGATCGTCTCAAGAACCAGACCGGCATTCAAGACAACAATGAGAGAAGCCGCACTCCATGCCAGGATCTTGACCCACCTCTTATTGGCGAAGGTTCCCATCAGTTCCTTGTCACCGGTAAAACGGATTAATGGTATCACAGCAAAGGGGAGCTGCAGACTTAACACCACCTGACTGAATATGAGGAGCTCATAGGAACCTTGATTCCCCCGCAGCGCGATGACAATCACTGCAGGAATAATCGCCAGGGACCGGGTGACGAGGCGACGGAGGATCGGCCTCATTTTGAAATGAATAAATCCCTCCATGACGATCTGACCGGCGTATGTTCCCGTCAACGTCGAGCTTTGCCCCGAGGCCAGTAAGGCAACTGCGAATAATGTACTGGCGAGCATCGTACCTAGCAGCGGTGCTAAGAGTGCGTGTGCCTGCTGAATTTCAGTCACCACCATTCCATTCTTAAAGAACACCGAGGCAGCAACAATCAGAATTGCTGCATTGACAAAAAAGGCGGCATTCAAAGCAATCACTGTATCGATAAAATTATATCTACATGCATGCCGTTTCCCTTCCTCAGTTTGTTCCACCGTGCGGGTTTGAACAAGGGCTGAATGAAGATATAAATTGTGCGGCATAACCGTTGCGCCGAGAATTCCAATAGCGATATATAGACTTTGAGAATTCAATCGCGGTATGAAGCCGTTGGCGATCTCACGGATGAGGGGCTGGGAGAGAAACATTTCAATGCCAAAACATACACCCATCACTGAAACGAGGAGAATGATGAAGAACTCCATCCTACGTATGCCAAAATTCTGAATCAGCAGGAAGAGGATGGTGTCAAAACCGGTAACAAGAACACCGATCATAAGCGGCAGCCCAAACAGGAGATTCAGACCGATCGCGGTTCCCAATACTTCTGCAAGATCACAAGCTGCGATGGCAATTTCGCAGAGCAGCCAGAGAACGAACGCTACCGACTTCGTATATTCATCTCTGCATGCCTGAGCGAGGTCACGGCCCGTCACGATACCCAGCCGGGCTGCGAGCGTCTGCAGCAGCACAGCCATCATATTGGACATCAAGATGACCCACAATAATTGGTAACCGAACCGCGAGCCGCCTTCAATGTCTGTCGCCCAATTTCCCGGATCCATATAACCGACACTGACAAGATATGCGGGTCCTGCGAAAGCAAGGAAACGCCTGACTATCCCGTAGTCCTTGGGAATATTCACCGAACCATGAACTTCAGAGAGAGAGACGGATGTTTGATGTGTTTCCATTGTCGTTTTCTGCTTCAGATCTATCGTACGACATATTATTTTTATTCTGAGAGACTTCGCTGCACCCACTCCATGAGAACATCAATCTTATAGGGTTTGTGAATAAAACCCGATAGTCTCACATCGCTGAAAGCTGCGATCATCTCCTCTTCTAACCGCATCCGGTCCTCATTTCTTCTTAACTCTTCTTCGACCTCCTTGCACTTTGTGATGTCACGTGCGATCATCTGCATGGTTGGAATCCCGTTCATCATAAAACTGCCTGCAGTGACTTCGACATCCACAGTGCTTCCATCCAATCGAATGAATTTTTCTTCGATCGTTTGCGCCGGTGCACCTGCTTGGGTTGCCTGCTGAAACCGTTTCGAATTCATTGTACTCTTTCAACTGTATTTCAGCATCTTTTCAGTTGCCTCATGCTCATCTTGTGTAAGAGGTAGTTTACTGTTTTTCCTTTTTCTCAAACACAGCGTCAGGAATGTCCGTATTGACTTCGTATTCCGAGTACATAATTGTCATGGAACCGTTCCGAGGGGATGCCCTCTGCAGTACATCACCAGGCTGATCCGATGCACGCGAAGAGTCCGGGAGTGCCTGATCGGCATCAGTTTTATATTGCAACACAAGCTTCGATGGAAGCCAATACTTCTCCTGCACATGTTGGTAGGAAAACACCATCGAAAGCATTCGCCCCTCATAGGGGATCGTCTCAATTTTTATTATAGTCCATGTGAGAGGATCAACCCAGCTCTTCAATTCCCGCAGTCGGGCTTTGGACTCTTTTGCTGTAAGGTGTAACTTGAATACTGTTTTCCCTCCGAGTGTGTCCTGCACGACAGACTGGGTCCGGTAGTGCTCCTGCAGAACCGATGGATTGAGCGCAAGACCCTCTCGCGGAACCAGCAGAAAACCCTGCGATGAAAAATGAATCTTATCCGGTTTCTTGAAATACATCACCGCTTTCATCTTGGGTATTTGCAGGCGGTCCATTTGAATTTCAACATCGACGGTAGCGGTAAAATCTCGTACAGAGAGGAATCCCGCGACCACCTTGGAGAGAACATCCTCCGCAGATGGCAAGCGCGATGGTTTCTGCGCAGAAGCGCTTTTGAGAAGGACGAAGGATGCAAGGAGGAATATTGTGCAGATCTTTTTCATGAAACTTTCACCTGCTGTGAGTCATGGACCTGAGTGAATTGATTATAAAGCACCATGAGTACAGTGCCCAGCACGCCTATCCCAATGAGCGCGAACCAGACCAGTTCCGGTTTGCCGCTTGATTTGGAAGTCTGGTACAGCCATCCCCCAATGGGATCGCCTACAAATCGTGCGATCGCAATAGGAAGGAAGGCATACCCCTGAAAGAGACCCTGCTGGCCTGGAGGCGCGATCTCAGAAATATACTCGTAATACCGGGGCGCCTGGATCATTTCACCGATCGCAAATGCTATGATACCGGCTGCGATCGTAGGGATGCTCGGGTATAGACCGATAATCAGCCAGATCAAACTCGAAATAGCAAAACCAAGAACAATGGCAGTGCGTGTTGGAATATTCTTCGTGAGTCGATTAATGGGAATCTGCAGGAGAATGATCGCTCCCGCCCCTGCCCACGATTGGAGAATCTCGTACGGAGCATTCGCATCGATATAATCTGTAACATAGTAAGGAACAATAATAAATTCCTGCCAGAAGATGATCCAATAGAGAGAATAAATCAGAAGAAAGATCATGAATTTAAAATTCCCCAGCACAACAAAGAGGTTCGTTATTTTCTTACCGAGAGATTCTGCTACTTCTGTGCTCCTGCTCTTCACTTCTTTATAGAGTATCAAGTTGACAACCAGCATTGCCAGGCAGGAGACGGACGACACCATATACACGAATTCGTTACCAAAGCTGTCCCGTACGAAGTACGCAATGGTCGGTCCCAGCATTGCCCCGACATTCACAAGCCAATAATACACGGCAAAGCCTAGAGATTTTGTTTTTTCCGTCGAAGTGACCGCGACCGTTCCCAGCACGGAGGGTTTGATAAACGATCCCCCAAATGCTGTCAACACAAGAAAGATCATCAGGAGCCAGTAGAGGTTGAACTGGCTGTACATACCGGCAAAGACGCTCATGCCCACGGAGCCGATCAGGAAATATCCAAGCGCAAGGATGGTGAAGGCGATATTAAATGCCCGTCTAAACCCCCATTTATCCGCAAGTGTTCCGCCAAGAATCGGGAGCAGATAAATGAGTCCGCCGAAAATGCCGGAGAGCTGTCCAGCCTCCGCCTCCGTGAAGCCGAGTCTGTTCCGGAGATAAATCATGAACACAATCTGCTGACCATAATATGCCAATCGCTCAAACAGCTCCATCCCATTGGCAACCCAGAAGGTCGGATGAAACCCATTACGTACTTCCTGCAGTTTAGTACGGATATCCACGATGACTCCTTAATGTTGAGAGGGTTCTGTATTTCACGAAAGAATATCTTTTTTCACAAAAACTCCCCACGCACCGAGGACACTTGCCAGTGTCCAGACCCCCAGGTGCCAGAAACCGGTCTGCACTTCATTCCACGGAACGGGATCCTGAAATATTTTCTGCCACAGATTCAAATGTCTGGTAAAAAGAAATTTTTTAGGAATTTCAAACAGCTCCACCGGAAGGACGCTGATAATGCTGAAGATAATCAAAATACCCATCGTGGCAACGATCGGACCAATAGCATTTTCAACGAATGACGAAAAGAAAAAGGAGAGCGATGCTATGGTGATCATGGCCCACACCGCAACGAGATACGCGATACCGAAGCGCCACGCCACATCTGCTTCCGGAAGGATTAAGATGCCGCGGAGCAGAATGATCAAATCGCCGCGGCCAAACAGGAGCAAAGCCAATCCAATGCTCAGTCCTGCCAGAAAGAAGACAAAAAGAATCGTATACATCACTGTCGTAATATACTTCGCAAGGAAAATCCTGCTCCGCGAAACCGGACGAATGAGGATCAGCCGATACGTTCCCGATGTCGCTTCGCCTGCGAGCTGATCACCCGCAACAAATGAAATCAGAAGCGGAATATGGAACCAGAGACTATTCATGATTTGATGGGAAACAAACCATCCATTGAAGAGCGATCCAAAGAAAAAGAAGTCCCGGGCTAACCCGCGCATGGCCATCGTCAGAAATCGTCCCCCCTCGAGTTTCATGGCAACCTCGACGAGCGGCACAATCAGCAGGACGATCCCAAAACCGAGATAGGTTCGTTTCTTGAGAAATACTTTCACGAGTTCATAATAAATCAACCGGATCATCGAGCAGCCTCTGTTTCACTTTCTGTCATCGACAGGAACAAATCTTCCAGGGAGCGCCTCGGTATCAATGCGCGAATATCGACTCCTGCACGGACAAAGGATCTATTGAGCAGAGGAATATCCTGAAAATCCATGATGACTTCAAATTTCCCTTCTTTTTCTTTTATCTGCCTGATAATTTTCTTCTGCCGACGAAGCACTGAAGCCGCTTTGTCTCTTGGCTCCGCCTGAATAATCACGTATTTCTCCCCTTGATCGAGGAGAGTATTCACCTCTCCGTGGACAACGACTTCTCCTTTATTGATGATGACCATCCGGTTGGCGACCAGTTCGATTTCTGAAAGAAGATGAGAGGAAAGAATAATTGTCTTCCTGCGGTCACGGGAGAGATGGAGAATCAGGTCGCGCACTTCTTTCATCCCCTGAGGATCAAGGCCGCTCGTGGGTTCGTCCAGGATCACCAGTTCAGGGTCAGAAAGTAATGCCTGGGCAATACCAAGCCGCTGTTTCATCCCATGAGAATATGTTTTGACCCGATCCGACGCACGATCACGCAAACCGACAAGCTCCAGCACCTCATCGATTCTTGCACGCGGAATACCGCCGCAGAGTGCGCCGACTATCTCGAGATTCTTATACGCGGAGAGGTAAAGATAAAAATCTGGTTTTTCTACAATTCCTCCGACTTGCCGCAGCGCTTTTGTTCTATGCGAGACGAGCGAATGGCCAAAGATCACGGTCTCGCCCGTTGTAGGCTTGACGAGCGAGAGGATCATTCTTATCGTCGTGCTTTTTCCTGCACCGTTCGGTCCGAGGAAACCGTACACATCGCCGCGCTGAACCTCGAGATCGAGATTCTTGACAGCCCATCGTTTGCCGTACCGCTTACCGAGGCTGCGTGTGTAAAGAATGATATCGTTCATTCCGATTGCTCATAAAAAAGTTCTCCTGCCAATATACCATTGCCTTCATTCTTGTTCAACTAAAAATAAATGCCTCCTCCCGCAAGAATGTATTTGAAGAAAAGCGGTGGATTCTGTATCTTAGTATAGTAAGCTCTATTTATCTATTGAAGTGAAGAAATGAAAAACTCCTATACCGTCGCTGTCGTGGGCGCCACAGGTCTTGTCGGCCGCACGATGATCACTGTGCTCGAAGAACGGAATTTCCCTGTCGGGTGTCTCCTGCCGCTTGCTTCCGAGCGCTCTGCTGGTACAGAATTACTCTTTCGAGGGAATCCCGTGAAAGTCGAAACACTCACCGGCGACCGCTTTACCGGCATCGATGTTGCCCTCTTCTCTGCAGGCGGGAATGTAAGTTTGGAATATGCACTAAAAGCTGTGCAACACAATACCATCGTCATCGATAACAGCAGTGCATTCCGTATGGATCCCCAGGTTCCTCTCGTTGTGCCGGAAGTCAATCCGAAAGATGCATTTCAGCATAAGGGTATCATCGCTAACCCTAATTGCTCTACCATTCAAATGGTTGTGGTCCTCAAGCCGCTGCACGACACATTCAAGATCAAGCGTGTTGTTGTTTCAACCTATCAATCCGTCACGGGAGCCGGCAAAAAAGGGGTCAATCAGCTCGAGGACGAGATAGCCGGAAGGCCGCTGCGCGAAAAGAAATTCCCGCATCCCATCGCGTATAACATTCTGCCGCATATCGACGTTTTCCTCCCGACGGGATACACGAAGGAAGAGCAAAAGATGGTCCAGGAGACTAAGAAAATTATGGGTTTGGATATTCCTGTCTCCGCGACCACGGTGCGTGTACCGGTGATGGGGGGGCACAGCGAATCGGTCAATATCGAATTTGAACAGCCCTGCACCCCTGAAGAAGTCCGATCGATCCTGGAACATGCACCGGGTGTCATCGTGGAGGATGATCCTTCTCAGAATGTGTACCCCATGCCGATAAACGCTTATGGGCGTGATGAGGTGTTTGTCGGACGCATCCGAAAAGATTTCACCGTCACCAGCGGTATAAATCTCTGGATTGTGTCGGATAACGTCCGTAAAGGCGCTGCAACCAATGCGGTGCAAATTGCACAATTATTAACATCAGGCATGAAATAAATACAGGAATCAATCTCAAGCATCATTGTATAATCGACAAAGAAAAAAATTTGTTCTTTTGAAAATTGATATTTGTTTGATCCTTGGATTTTGTGATTTTGAATTTTCTCGTTTGGTTGATAGAGGATTTTAGAAAATGATTGTCATGAAATACGGCGGCTCTTCCGTTGAAGATGCCAGGTCGATGCGTACCGTTATCCAAATTATCCGGAGGGAACAGGCGCGCAAACCGATCGTGGTCCTCTCTGCAATCGCCGGCGCTACGAACGCACTTCTCCAGGCTGCACAAACTGCAAAGGGTGGGAATCTCGATGAAGCGATTCTGGTACTGAACAATCTTTTAGATCGTCATGTGACGCTCATGGAAAATCTTATCGACGATCGCCCAACGGTTCAACAGCTCATCCTCTCGTTGAAGCATCGGTTTGAAGAACTTCGGAATCTCTGCCGCGGTATTGCGATTCTTGGCGAATTAACCAACCGATCGCTGGACGCCATTGTCTCCGTCGGCGAGCTTCTTTCTTCGCACATTCTCAGTGAGGCTCTTCGTACTCAGAACCTGCCGGTTAAGCTGGTCGATGCACGGACATTTATGATCACTGATAGTCAGTTTGCCGCTGCAGTGCCGCAATTCGATATTATTCATGCCAAGGCAAAGGAAATTCTCGAACCGCTCGTCTCTTCCGGTATCATTGTCGTTACACAAGGATTCATTGCTGCAAACAGGCAGGGAATCACGACAACACTGGGACGCGGGGGCTCCGATTACTCCGCATCGATTATCGGTGCGGCTCTCGGTGCTGAAGAAATCCAGATCTGGACGGATGTCGACGGCGTTCTAACCGCTGATCCCCGCATTGCACCTGCAGCGCAGAAACTCCGTATGATTTCGTTCCGGGAAGCTGCCGAACTGGCGTACTTCGGTGCCAAGGTACTGCACCCGAGCACGATCCTCCCTGCTGTGAAGAAGGATATTCCTGTCGTAGTTCTGAATTCGAAACGTCCCGAGAATACCGGCACACGCATTGTTTCAACACCGCCGAAAACAAACATTGCGGTGAAATCCATTGCATGCAAACGCGGCATCACTGTTGTCAATGTGCAGTCCCTACGAATGTTAATGGCTTACGGTTTTCTGGAATCCATCTTCTCGGTTTTTAACAAGCATCAAACTCCTGTTGACCTTGTGAGCACCTCAGAAGTTGCGGTATCTCTCACTATCGATAATACCTCGACACTCGAGAATATCGTTGCAGAATTATCGGCCTTTGCCGAGGTCTCCGTTCTAGAAAATCAGGGAATCATTTGCATCGTCGGCGACCAAATGCGTTCGACGGCCGGTGTCGCCGCCAATATTTTTCAAGCCATGCGGGAGATCAATCTGGTGATGATCTCACAGGGATCTTCGGAAATCAATTTGAGTCTCGTCATCGACGAATCGCGGATCGACGAAGCGGTACGCCGGCTTCATAAACAATTCTTTGAATCCATCCCCTCATCAGATTTATTTGAACCGGTCGGAGGAAAATAACTCCTATGCGTATCGCTCTCATTGGATATGGAAAGATGGGAAAGGAGATCGAACGGCGTGCCCTCGGCCAGGGCTGGAGCGTCGATCTCCGCATCGATATCGACTCACCGCCGGTCACGGCAGAACAGCGGAGGAATGTGGATGTCGTTATTCATTTTGCGAGTGCTCACACGATCGTCGATGATCTTACACCTTGGGCAGAAGCTCAGAAACCGATCGTGGTTGGAACAACCGGCTGGCATCACCATCTGACGAGCGTTGAGGCACTGGTGAAGAGGAACCAAACCGGTCTGATCCATGCCTCCAACTTTTCGCTCGGTGTCAATATCTTTTTCCACCTTGTCCGGGCAGCCGCACAAGTCATGGATCGATTTGATGAGTATGATGCATCGATTCAGGAAATCCATCACAAAAATAAACTCGACAGCCCCAGCGGGACTGCTCTAGCATTGGGGCAAATTGTGCTTCAGCATCTCCATCGAAAGAAAGAATTGCTGAATGAACCTCCCATCGGAAAAATTCGACCTGAGCAGCTTCACATTTCTTCTACAAGGACAGGAACCGTTGTGGGCGTACATGTGCTTTCCTTCGATTCGGCATCTAATTCCATAGAAATCAAACATACGGCAAAAGATCGATCCGGTTTTGCACTCGGGTCATTGCTTGCCGCAGAATGGATCCTCAATAAAAAAGGGATGTACACAATGGATGATGTGTTTCAAGATCTCGTCAAACAAGGAGAGCGTTAGTCCATGGCTTCACACACAAAATTCCAGGGGACAGCAACAGCAATCATTACTCCCTTTCGGAAAGATGGTTCCCTTGATGAGCCTGCCCTTCGCCGCTTTGTGGATTTTCAGATCAAGGGGGGTGTGGAAGCACTCGTGCCCGTTGGCACTACAGGCGAAAATCCGACTCTGAACGCCGAAGAACAGAAGCGGGTCATCGAGATTGTCATGGATCAAGCCGACAAACGGGTAAAAATCTTTGCCGGTGCCGGAAGCAATAATACAACTGAAGTCATCGAAAAAGTACGCTTCGCTAAGTCCATGGGAGCAGATGCAGCCCTCGTGGTCGGTCCTTACTATAATAAGCCGACGCAAGAGGGATACTTCCAGCATTTTCGTGCGATTGCTGACGCAGTCGACATCCCGCTTATTATTTATAACGTACCGGGTCGGACCGGGGGAAACATCGAAGCATCTACCATGCTCAGGATGGCAGAAGAAATTCCAACAGTCGTTATGGCAAAGGAAGCTTCCGGCAATATGGTGCAGATTATGGAGATCGCCCGCAACAGACCGAAGCATTTTTCACTGCTTTCCGGTGATGACACACTATCCTATTCCATCATTGCACTCGGAGGCGATGGCTGCATTTCAGTCGTCTCGAATGAAGTGCCGAAAGAGTTTTCGCATCTCGTACGATTATGTTTGCAGGGAAACTGGACAGAAGCACTCCAGCTTCAATTTCGTCTGCTTCCACTCATGAATATGAACTTTATCGAATCCAATCCGGTTCCGGTGAAAACCGCATTGGCGATGATGGGAATGATTGAAGAAGCATTTCGCCTGCCGATGGTGCCTCTATCCGAACAGAATCGAGTAAAATTGAAGAAAGGGTTAGCTGATTTGAATCTGGTGTGAAGCTCTGTCTCTTTTTGATAGATTGTTTAGGAATGCTTCTCAAAATTTCATTAGCTATTGTCAAAGGAATTCTGTATCTTTTAACTGTCAAATAACAGTACACCGTTATGGCTCCCTCGGGAGACCTTTTCTGTAGAGTAAGTCCTGTTTTGAGTCGTCTGTTGGTGGTTCCTTTCAATCCTTTGGCTTGATTACCTCCATAAAGATGTAACCGACTTCTTTGGGCCGTATCAAATCAGTAAAAGTGTTTTTGAGTAGAGTACGGCGTACACCCCGCCGGCGGTCGGCCGGTTTTACAATCTTTATGAAAGGATTTGTTCCATGGAAAAAGGAACAGTCAAATGGTTTAACGGAGCCAAAGGGTTTGGCTTCATTTCACGTCAAAGCGGCGAAGATGTATTCGTACACTTCAAAGCGATTACCAGCAATGGTTACAAGACGCTCAACGAAGGCGACAAAGTAGAGTTTGAAGTTCAGCAAGGTCCAAAAGGCCTGCAAGCTGCAAACGTCTCTGTCGTTTCCTAAGACCATTCAGCGTTTCAACGCGAAACCCCGTCTCCTCGACGGGGTTTTTTGTTTTCTGGACCATCGCCGGGATGGATCCTTCCGCTTCACCTGCGCGGGTTCTGTATCACGTCATCAAAATGCTTTGATTCCCTGTTCAAGTTCTAACGATCTCTACCATCGATCATTTCAATCGCTTTGTGCTGACACTGAAGTTCTAAATGTCCAACGATCATTGACAAGGTAATTCGATATCGTACCTGCCGTAATTCCAATAAGATTAGAAAGCAAATAATAGATCCCTAACCAGCCTGTCAGAATGATGAGAAGACTGTAATTGAAAAGAAATGCTGTGCCGGCCGCGCCAATATGATACCGTAGAAGCTTTCCCCAAAGCGATCGCCCTCCTACCCTGTCTTTCCAGGTCCAAAAAAGATTCAGAAAGAAATTTGAAAGAAGAGAGAGTTCTATCGCAAGCGGGCTGGCAATATAGTATGGAATTCTGACAGACTCGGTCAACAAGTACAGGACACCCATATTGACCACCACGCCGCTGCCTCCCACGAGGCAAAACTTGAGAAGCCTGGAGCGTAGGATTCGTCTGCACAATGCCACGATGTTATTCAGCCTGTCCAAACTCATGGGGGAATGTTCCTGTAAAGAAATGTTGTCTGATTCTTGTTGTATTTTGGATTCAGACGGTAAAACACATCATCCAGAAAACTCGCATCGATCTTCTGCTCAAGCACAAGATTCAATCCCAGAGCAGAATCAATTCGCTGAACCCGTCTGTCAAGATCTTCCGGACCAAAGAAGACGGCAAAGTTAGGAAGAGCAGATGCAGACTTCAGCCGTATCTGGGCTTGAGAAAGTTGGTCTTCATGATTAATCTCATACAGAGGAACAGGATACACCCCAGCATAAAACAACGGAGGCTGCGTCACACCAAGGTTTCCTCCGACCAGAACAATGCCGTGTATCGGTTGTCCGTACATCGCATACATCGATTCCACTCTCGATCTTTTCGAATAGTACATGGAAAAAGGAACCAGGAGGAGAACATTGATGATCCAAAACCACACCCAAAACAAACGCAGCACGATATGATGACGCAGCCAGAACGCTGAACCATTGACAAATTCTTCCCATCCGACAACACTGAGAACGAGAATAATCGGTATCACAGGAAAAATAAATCGCTCCTGTTTATTGGGGAACAATGAATGTGACACAAAGAATACCAAGACCGGCAAGAAGATCAACAGTGACTTCCGCCAATTTTGAAAATAACCATAGAGGAGTAAAAAGCTCATTGGCGGGATCATGGCACCCATAACCAGGAGCGAATAATTATACCACAGCCCGACGGTGTAATCCTGGCCATGGGTTGCATTGTATCCAACATATTCTAGGAAGGATGCAAAAGGATATCCCCATGCGAAAACATCCACACTCCCCTGTATAACGATCGCCGTGACGAGGAATCCAGCCGCGAACAAGAGCATCTGTTTGAATTCCTTCCGAAAAAGAAAAATCAGTCCTACTGTTCCTGTGATGGAAAGGGTTTGATATCTGAACACAAATGCTAAACCAAACCATATCCCGGCAAGGAGAGCGTTCCGTACTTTCTCCTTTGAGATTATTGAATAGAAAAAACCGGCCATCAATGGTGGAATACACACCATTTCGATAAGATTTCTGACACTGAGAAAAGGGAATGCCCAGAACAACGCGAGTATGAGTCCGGCTTTCTTTGCAGTCTCTTGGTCGCTGAGCTTTTCGGCAATCTTAAAACCAAAAAACACTACAGCGAGTGAATAGAAAGCGTGAAGAAATCGTACAACGTACATTTTTAATTGCGGATCCTGCATGCCCACAAATTCAAGTCCCTTGAACAGGACATAATGGATCAGCGGATACACAATACTATGCCCATGGGGAGCTCCCCGGTTCGTCCAGAAATTGATGTCCTGCATAATCTGGAACGGCTGTTCAATAGGCCCGAAATGGTCATCGTGCATACCGTATCCTTTCGAACATATTGCAGCGACCAATCGGGGAATCAATGCGATGATCAAAATGGCAAGGAGTGGATGATCATTCCAAAAACGTTTCACGGCGTCTTTCATGAAGAACCTTCCTTGAATGAGTGCGAAGTAATTAATTCCTCTGATCTACGTACTGATCTTGGAAAGAATGAGTGATGCAATATTAGGAATCGGTTTCTTTGGAATCAAGCTGTCGGCGACTTTTGAAATCATACAACTTCTCTGTATCTTAGACAAGATGGCATGAGAACTATAAACGTCTCGGAGCGACGGGCTGAATGATTAAAGCAGTACTATTCGATCTTGATGGTGTACTCGTTTCAACGGATGAATATCATTATCTTTCCTGGAAAAAAATTTCGACTGAGGAGGGATTTGATTTTTTCGATCATGAATTTAACCATAAATTCCGCGGCGTATCAAGGATGGAATGTGTTGAGATCATCACCAAAGCATCCGGAAAGCTCTACAGTCGGGAGCAAAAGCAGGGAATCGCTGATAGAAAGAATAGATATTTTGCAGAATCTCTCGCCACTGTCACAGAAGAAGCTCTCCTGCCGGGTGCTCGCACTGCTCTGAAAGAATTGAAGAAGCGGGACATCAGAACTGCAGTCGCATCCAACAGCCGCAATGCCGTCACGATCATCAACCAGGTGCACATCGCACATCTCCTTGATGCGATTGTTGATGGGCATCAGATCGAAAACTCCAAACCCGATCCTGAAGTATTTCTTCTCGCTGCTGAGAAGGTCGGAGTGAGTCCGGACCACTGTCTGGTGGTGGAAGATGCCGTCGCCGGTATTGAATCGGCGAGGCGGGCAGGCATGAAAGCATTGGGAATTGGAACAAAGGAACGACTCCCCAATGCCAGTATCGTCATTCCCGATCTCTCTGCCATAGCAGTGGATGAGCTGTTAAAACTCTAAACACTCTGCGGAGATCGATTTATATAAAGTTCCATCGAACTGTTTTACCGGTATTGGTTTTCCTTTGTATGCGGGAACTTGCTAGTTCCAGCAATTATTGATATACTTTTTCAGGCACCTCCCATGATCATTCAACCTCCAGTTGACAGTTACACTCTCCTTCACTTGAGAAAGGAACAATTTTTATGAAAAATTTTGCAAGAATATTCACTGCCGCCATTATCCTCATGGCTGTCACCCTAGCGATGGGACAAAATATTTCCAGGCAGGCAAAACCGATAGATCCGGCAAATATGGATCTCTCCGTAAAGCCGTGTGATGATTTCTTCCGATATGCCAACGGTGAGTGGCTCAAGAATAATGCAATCCCCCCTGCGTACGATCAATGGGGCAGCTTCAATATTCTCGCCGAGCAAAATAATGAGATCCTCAAAGCCATCCTTGAAGATGCTGCGACCGACGAAACAGCGCCTGCCGGAAGCAATAAACGGAAGGTGGGAGATTTCTTTGCTCTGGGTATGGACTCCGCAGCCATTGAAACCCTCGGTTATAAACCCATCGCCCCCGAACTTGAACGTATCGCCGCATTGAAAGATATGAAAGATGTTCAGGCAGAAATCGCCCGGATGCATGCCATGAATCTTCGTCCTCTTTTCGCATTCGGCTCAGAACAGGATCCCAAGAACAGCACAGAAGTCATTGGCGAAATACATCAAAGTGGACTCGGGTTGCCGGAACGCGATTATTATTTTGCCGACGATGCACGCTCCACGCGCATTCGCGAGGAGTATGTGAAGCATATAACAGCAATGTTTATGTTGATCGGTGACGATTCTGGAAAAGCCTCTGCGGCCGCCCAGTCTGTTATGGCCTTTGAAACACGCCTTGCCAAGGCCTCGCGTAAACTTGTCGACCTTCGTGATCCGGATAAGAACTACAATAAAATGTCACAAGAGCAGCTGGTCGCATTAGCCCCTGCATTCGATTGGAAACGGTACTTTACCGATCTTGGTTGGAGCACCCCCGGCAGTATCGATGTCGGTCAGCCGGAATTCTTTACCGAAGTGAATGCGGTGATCGGCAGTGTCCCACTTGCTGATTGGAAGAACTATCTTCGATGGAATGTTGTGAATACGTCGGCAAACTCTTTGAGCTCTGCGTTTGTCGCAGAGAGTTTCAGGTTTCGCGGCACGATCATGACCGGCGCAAAAGAAATGCAACCGCGCTGGAAGCGTATCCGTGCCGTCGTTGACCGAGGGATGGGCGAAGCAGTCGGGGAAGTCTATGTTGCAAAGACATTCCCACCCGCCGCAAAAGCCCGTGCGCTCGAACTCGTGAAGAATATCAAGATTGCATTACGTGAGCATATCAACGCGATTGCATGGATGGATGACGCAACCAAGCAGGCGGCGCTGAAGAAACTCGACGCCATCGTCGTGAAAATCGGATATCCGGATAAATGGCGGGACTATTCGAAGCTCGACATCAACCGCACTTCGTACGTCGAGAATATTCGCCGCGCATCTCATTTTGCATTTATTCGGGAGCTTGACAAGATTGGTAAACCGGTTGATAGAACCGAATGGGGCATGACACCGCAGACAGTCAATGCATATTACAATCCATCCATGAATGAGATTGTCTTTCCGGCCGGCATTCTCCAGCCCCCCTTCTTTGATTTTACAGCGGACGATGCTGTGAACTACGGCGGAATCGGGGTTGTCATTGGTCATGAGATTTCACACGGGTTCGACGATCAAGGGAGTAAATTTGACGCAGACGGCAATCTGAAAATGTGGTGGTCGCCGGAGACACGAAAGAAGTTCGATGAACGTACGGGAGTGCTGGCCAAGCAGTTTGACGGATTTGTGCCGATCGATTCGCTCCATATTAACGGTTCGATGACCCTCGGTGAGAATATAGGGGATTTGGGGGGATTGGCACTATCCTATACAGCATTGCAGAATGCACTCAAAGGCAAGACTGTGGCACCAATTGACGGTTTCACACCGGCGCAGAGGTTTTTCCTTTCCTTCGCACAGCTTTGGAGAAGGAATGTGCGTCCGGAGCGTTTACGGATGCAGGTCAAGACCGATGTGCACTCACCGGCAGAATTCCGTGTAAACGGTACGCTTCCGAATCTTCAGGCTTTTTATGATGCATTCGGATGCGGCACCGACAGTAAAATGTACCTTGCACCAGAAAAACGTTCACTGATCTGGAATCTGAAGTAACGAGTGGCTTTGGTCTCTTTTCGGAAACCCTCTTCTGTTCTTCAGGAGAGGGTTTTCTTTTATTGTCCCTGGATTATCCTTACCCGTCATTAGTATTTTCAGAGGAAAGTCAATCTACTTTCCGGAAAGAATAATGGTGATATCTTTGTACGGCAAGAGTGTGACGTCTAGAACCTGCTGGTGAGGTCCGGAGATCCGAATCGATTCCGGATCATCAGAAAGAAGTCTGAACGACCAGGTGTTTGCATCCATTCGTTTCATCTCTATCGTTACTTTTGAGTGTGTGGTGAAATCAATATCTTTCGTCCTTAGTGTTGTCCCCTCGCTGAACAATACGGAAACCTCTTGTTTCTTCTTCGATCGCAACATGACGAGTTCGGCATCGCTAGTGACCCCCTCAATCTTCCAGTGCGCTGACTTTCCAAATATCATCACATCAGTCTGATTAGCGTATGTGTAAGTATATCGATCGACACCGGGCAAGATCCTGGCACTTGTACGGAATTGAGAAGCTTCGGCATTCGATAATGGGAGGAGAAGCGTTCTGAATTTTGTGGTCCCCATTCCCTTCGTCGTAAACCAGACTGCTTTCGTCTCTGCCAAATCCTTCTTTTCAAGAGTATATTTCACCGATTCCATTTGCTGGACGATAAATTGGGAACTTTCAAAAGTCCTGACGGCTCTGTTCTTCTTTCTGTTCAGATGGAAATCCCCCTGCCAGAGCTGCTGATATGAATGGTTCCCCGACGAAACGAAGGCATCTTCCACCAGCCAATAATCCGGCTTGAAAAATACGATCGTCCGCTCATACCGCACACCGATCGAATCAAAGCCTGTATGTAACCCTTTGAAATAATCGAACGCTGAACCAGCACACCACTGTTTCACTGTTGGAGTCGGCAGATATTTCCAGAGACCGAATCCTGTATTTGCGGCATTCCCCTTCCATTCTCTACCCTGCAGCAGTGTATCAGCCAGCGCCACATTTTTCACGAGCGAATTTTTCATCGTAGGATAGGAAGGAGAACTGTATCGCACACGGTAGGTTGGAAGAAGCTCGCGACCCAATCCATATGCCATCACTCCAAGGATACCTCCGTGTGTATGATCCGGCTTGTCATGGGCAAGTCCGCCATCAATAACCATATACAGATCGTTCGGATCCCATCCAGAGCGCATGACATAATATTTTGAATCCGGTAATCCGATTGAACCAATTGCCGGAGTTTTTGCAGACAGATTTGTGTATTCCCGTTCTTCAGTTGAATCAAGGTACCAGGAAAACACCGGTGGGAACCTCTTCGCTCCAAAATACTTATAGACAGGATCTTTGAATAAGACTGCACCAAGACTCATAAATGTTTCTTCCGTGGGCTCGGCAAGCTCAGCCGCATTAGCACTTTGTGCCGTTCCGAGTCCTGATCGCGCCTCCGCCTCCAGTTCTGGTTTTGTATAGGTATCTTGCGCATCCTGAAGAATCGGAAGAGCCCGGTTGGGCATGGCGAGTGTGGCAATGGCGCTGAACATAGAATGGAACCGCTGGTCAAAGACGTGGGGAAGCTGAATGTGATTTAATTGTACAAGGCGATAGACACGGAAATAATTGATGATATCCAGTTTGAAGTAATGCGATGCACGCTCAAACTGGAATCCGTCGTTCTCGATCTCCTTTTCCTGATGTTCAAGGATCAGCTTCAGCGCATGTTCATTCCATCCACGCAGGATGGGAAACTCCGGGAACATCAAGGTTGCTTCAAAAAGTCCGACCAATCCTACAAGCTGATGATTTCCCCAATTGAACTTCTTCGATTGATCGTACAACTTCGCCGCATGAAGAATAAATGTTCTCACCCATAACATTTGATGCTGCCACGTATAATCGTTCGTTCCAAGGAGAAGCTGATGTGCCATCAGCCAATTCCGGGTACGATGGCCGGCATAAAATCGTTCAAAAATATCATTCCCTCCGGTTTCTGTGAGTCCATGTTCATAATCATGAACAAAATCGCTGAGATGCGCCTGAAGGAATTTGATGTAGCGTGTATTCCGGTGATCATAATAGTACGCCAATGCAATGTTCTCCGCCTGCCACTGCCGTGCGAGAAGCCGAACCGTGTTTGGCGTATGCGCATGTCCATGTTGGTCTTTACCTGGAACTTTCCAATCAACATCACTGCCGTATGTCGAAATGAACTGATCTGCATCCCGAATAATGTGACGGACTTCGTCAGGAAAGGATTGACGGAATTGTTCTATTCTCTGTTCGACCTCACATGGAGAAAAGAAGTATTTCGGAACTGTTCGTTGCTTGAAATATTGTGCAAGCAGCTGCAAAGCGGCGGTCGTATCAGAACTCGTGCGGCATTGGGTAAGGGAATCGTGAAGGATAAAAGAAGTGTCAAGAAGCGTAAAGAACTCAGCATTGGTAACGAGCCGGTCACGCGGGATTTGTTCCATATTGATCGAAGGCTGCGATTGTGCAAGCGCAGAAGAACTCATCGAGACCAAAGCAGATAGGATCAAAAATGAAATCTTAGTACAAGTCGAGTATCTAAACACGATGTCCCTTTTGTAATCGTTTGAATGGAGGGAAAAAACGAAACGCTAATCATGAAATTGCTCTCGATGGTGGTACGTGACGAATTATGAGTCACCCGGCTTGTCTTTACGGATTGTGACCCTCCGTCACAATCCTGCCATTTATAGAGTCAATGTGTGTCCACCTTGCACAAGAGGACTATTTGATAGCTGAACTTAAGACTTCCTCCGGACGATTGCAAGTGCGAACCATTCTCTGTGCGAAGACCGAGAGAGTCTATTCTATTTGTTCGACTCATGAGGATTCTGGAGTTCGTTTTCTTTTATCAACCTTGACATTTTCCTTCAATCATCATAGATTGGGGCAGATGTGTCGATTTATCCAAGCGACAAACGTTCCCCCGGTTGTAGTGCATCATCAGTAATGGTAAATGTGACATTGCAATAGATACTCAGGTATCCATAAGAGGAGGTCCGTATGCACCGTCTCGTTTCATTATTCTTTCTTCTGTCCATATTAGTCTGGAGCATCCATGCCGGTCAGACTGGAAAGATTGCTGGAAAAGTGATAGACAAGAACTCTCAAGAACCCTTAATAGGTTCCAATGTCTCTATCCTCGGCACAACAATGGGAGGTGTGACAAATATAGACGGGGAATTCTTCATCCTGAATGTTCCGGCTGGCACGTATCAAGTCAAAACATCCTATGTTGGATATCGGTCGGTGACAATGGTTGAAGTAAAAGTTCTTCCTGACTTGACGACCCAGCTCGACATCGCGCTCACAGCGGAGGCGGTCGAGTTACAGGATGTGGTTGTTGTCGCTGAACGCAAACTTATCCAAAAAGACATCACCACCAGCACGACAACGATGGATGCCGAACAATATCAGGTACTGCCCATCGCAAATTTTCGACAGGCAATTGTGCTCGCCCCGGGGTTCGTCAGCAGCTCGAACGGAAGCGGTGACGATGGGGTCCATGTCCGCGGCGGCAGAACAGGTGAACTCTCGTATATTGTAGACGGTGTCAGGGTGGACGATCCGATCTATGGAGGAGATGCTCTGGACATCTCTCGTCAGGGTGTTTCATCGATAACCATTCTGAGTGGAACCTTTAACGCGGAGTACGGTCAGGCACAATCAGGGATCATCAACATTACCACACCGGAGGGTTCTTCTACGTATAGCGGGAATATGAGATATTCCATCGGCCAATGGGACAGTTATCTTGCTGAAGCTTCGCTCAACGGTCCCCTCCCGCTCGTCGGGAAAGACCGGGCCACCCTGTTTTTGAGCGCAGATCATTCGTTCACGAGAACATATCTCAACCAATTTACCGGTCCGAAGTACACCAGTCCCGGAGGACGCGAGGTTCAGCGGGATTTTGATATGAAACTTTACAATCGGAAGATCCGCGGCAATGGGAAGTTTACGATCAAACCTCTGAATGACATCAAACTGCAGATTGGTGCAAATATTTCAGAGACTGAATATCGGAATTACAATGGCTACTATAAAGCGATTCCGGATGGAGCCGGAAAGAATAGAGACCGCGGATATCTCTACACTGCCAATCTCACACATACACTTTCTCCCAGCACTTTTTATGAATTGAAGTACTCTTATTTTGAAAAACAGCACAATTATTTTCTCTTCGACGAGGAACTGAAGAAGAACACTCCCCTCGATCAACGCTTCGACAAACGGTTCGCCGCCGTGACGGGAGGTATGATCCCCCTCTTTGATTCGACTTCCAATTATGAATTCGCCGGCTGGTATGCCAAGGAACTGTGGATCGAAGATGCAATACATTTAGGGTATACCACTCTCGCCGAGGACCTCGTCGATGATGCGGGTGTTCTCCTTGCACACAAAGGAGACATCCTTACATCCGCATTGATCGATACGGCGGCCGCTCACAATGCATTGAAAGCATCTGTAGTTGTACCTTCAATGTCAGGATACTATGAGGATAATTCTGCAATCGCGAGAACCTACAGCGCTCAACTCACAAGCCAGGCCGATCAATATAATCTTGTGAAAGCCGGGATCGAGGTAAAATACTTTTCGATTTCAAACCTCTGGATTGACGGCGTCAATAGTTATTGGGACCACATTGACAAAGATCTTTCGAAATTCTGGACACGGCACTACGAGGTCTCCGCGTATACGTTTGATCCTATTCAACTGTCGGCATTTGTTCAAGATAAGATTGAATTTTCCGACTTCATCCTGCAGATTGGCGCGCGTCTCGACTATCTCGACTCAGATGCCCCTGATGTGTACAGCATCATCAATGACCCTGCAAAAAAGGATTCCATTGCGAAGACGACTGTTCCGACAAAGATGCACATCAGTCCAAGGATCGGGTTCGCTCATCCGATCACGGAGAAGATCAAATTTCGATTCTCGTACGGCCAATTCTATAAGTTCCCGGAATTTGATTTTCTTTATAAGCGCTTCAACCAGCTTGATGCTACCTACCCTTATCCGAACCTCGCACAGGGTTATGAGCCCTATATCGGAAACCCGAATTTGAAACCTGAGATCACACACGCGTACGAATTCTCTGGGGAGTTTGAACTCTCTGATGATATGGCTGGAAGTTTAACGCTCTATTACAAAGATACCTACGACTACATTTCGACAGCACGAATCGATGCTGATCCGTATGCCTATACCCAGCTTGTCAACCTTGACTATGCCAACTCGCGTGGATTCGAAATCGTCCTCCGGAAACGAATGAGCAATCATTTCGCTTTCCAAATAAACTATACCTTCTCGAAAGCTGAAGGAAACTCGGATTATTGGGCAACACATGCCGATGAGGCCTATAACGCCTCGGTGACGGGTGTCGTACCGCCGAAAAGGACACTGACACTTTCATGGGATCAGCCGCATACGTTGAACTTCACTGCTTCTGTGGACTATGCAAGCTGGGGATTGAGTTTCATCGGTCAGTATGGAAGCGGACTTCCCTACACACCAACAGATGCGCGAGGAAAACCAACCGGAGAGACGAACAGCGGCCGTCAACCATGGACGGGGACAGTCGATACGAGGGCATATTACAAACTCGCATTTATCAGACTAGACTGTGTACTCTTCGCTGATATCCACAATCTCTTCGATAAACGCAATGTGATCAATGTCTTCAACGATAGCGGGAAACCTGATTATTCGACCAATCCGAACGTGAGTCCCGAGAATCGCCAGCGACCGAACTGGTTCGGACAACCGCGCAATATCACAGCAGGTCTGGAAATCGGATTCTAAGATGTTCTCGGCAAAAACGACTCAATCAACCTTTGTTTTGGAGTAACCGCATGAGAAAAACAATTGTTATTCTCCTCCTCTTTGTAATTTCGGGTGTCTGCGCTCAAACGAAAATTGATTATTATAACAACGTTCTTGCACCAAAGCTGGGCCGCAAACCTCTCTCCCTCCCCAAAGGGACAGATTTCACCGATCGGAAGCGTGCGGTGCTCGATCTCGGCAACGTGTGGGCCCGTATTTCCAATGGTGCTACACTCGGTTATGATCGATGGGGATTATGCTACGAATATCCAGCCAAATCCGGATTTACGTACCGGTGGACGATGGCCCCGCTGATTGGTGCAAAAAAACGGAATGGGACCAAGATGGTCGCAAGCGGCACGCGAGGCGCTGCACGATATAGTGAAGAGGAATTCCAACCTCTTCCTGGATTTGATGCAGGACTCGTCGATGAAACGCAGAATATCGGATTTGCCCTGAGCGATATTCCGGCAAGCTGGCCGGCAGTCTGGCCAAACACACAGCCACTCTCTGCGCTCCCTCCTGTTGCACGAAAACTTGAACAGCTGGGATTATCATATCCCCAACCTCCGCTTGGTTTAAAGGGATTTCCCGGAGTTGTGAACGGCGATGTCCGGGCTACTCGCGAAGGGTATTTCGTCGTGACGGATAATGATTCAGCAAATGGCAATAAGCCTATGGCGGAAGACATCCGCGTCGATTTGTGGGCTCTTCAATGGGATGATATTCTAAATCAGAATTTCATCGTCTACAAAATGCTCCTGACGAATGTTGGCACGGACACGCTCTTCGATGTCTATATCGGCATCCATGACGATCCAGATTGTCCTGAACAGGGAACCAATGAGTGGATGGATGATTATGCTGCATTCATTGCTCCAGGTACTAATGTGCCCGGTTACGACACCAGGTCAGATTCACTTCTCTGGAATTTTTCCTATCTGTGGGATGGTGATGATAAAGTGGAAGGACTGATTCCAAAGAATGTTGGCTGGGTAGGATTGAAATTTCTCGAAACACCAATCAATCCTGCGACGGGTATCCCAAGAGGTATCACGACCTTACAGGTATTCCCGTACGACCAGGCTCCGCAGGATGAAGCATCCGAATACAACCAGCTTGCAGCCGGGATCATGCCGCCGAAGAATGTTACGCCGGCATCCGGCGATTGGACGAAGACACCAAACTCCTTCGGACCCGACATCACATATGTCGTCGCCAGTGGTCCGTTCACACTTGCTCCGGGACAACAGCTCAATTTCGGCTTCGCTTCTATTCATGCTGCGGGTAAAGCCGATCTTTTCAATAATGCGATCCTTTGCCAGCTGCTCTATAATGCAAACTATCAGGCAGCGGAATCTCCTCCCGAACCTCTCGTCCGAGCAAGTGTCGCGGATCGGCAGGTCACGCTGTATTGGGATGATCGGTCGGAGAAAGGAATATATCCCGATGGTCATGTCAACGATCGCCTCACACGTACGAATGCCTTCCAGGGCTATCAGATATTTAAAAGCACCGACCGCGGGGTCACATGGGGAGACAAGATCTACGATCCCTATGGAGTGTTCAAATACTGGAGACCCATCGCACAGTTTGATCTAGCCGACGGTATCACAGGTGAAAGTCATCATGAGCTGGGACGTTTTTTCCTACTGGGCGATGATACAGGATTGAGACATACATTTATCGATAACAATGTCAATAACGGTTACGAATACTGGTACGCCGTCTGTGCCTATGATGGTGATGACGGTGCTATCCCGCCATTGATCAATTCCATCAAAGCAGATCGCCGGCAGCTTGGAGGTAATACATTGGCGGTCGTCCCGGCAGCACCATTGAAGGGCGTGACGATCGGCAATAAAAAAGCAAAACCATATCTCATCGGCGGTCGCAGTACCGTAGAACTTCCTGTTACTGTACTTGATCCTGAGCAGGTTACCGGGCAGACGTATACGATTGCTTTCGACTCGACCCAGGGTCTCAAGCGATATACGATCACCCGGTCAGGAACCGGTGATACCGTCCGGTCCTTGACCGGTATTCCGTACGCGAACTGGCCTCTCTATGATCCCACAATTGATAATAGTTCTCTCTTTGATGGATTACTGCTCGAAATAGCGGATAGCCCATTTGGCATCCGTGAGGGATTCCAGACGTTTCCGACTGATGCGAAGAGGATCAAATTCACGGAAAAGGTTTGGGAATTCTACACTGACGCAACAGCTGAAAAAGGATTTGCAGAAGATTTTGAAATGATTTTCACTGATACGCTTTTCCGAGAGACAGATACACTCTGGAGCTATGCAGCAGGTATCGATAATTTAAGAAGGATATTGAAAGTCCCATTTTATCTCCGAAACGCACGAACACATCAGCGCATCATTCCCCTCGTGAATGATGGGGGCGACCAGAGATACATGAGCGGCAGAGGAGACATGATCGGTATATGCAACTATCCGTACGATACAGTGAATGTGTTGAAAGTGAAGGGATTTCTCAAAGGGCTTTTCGCCCCGGCAAGTAATTTCATTCTCTACAAATTCGCGCTCGATTCGACATCGACGTTTCAACCCGGCGATATCTTCCGTCTCAACACCAATCATCCCTTAGGCTCCGGTGATATCTATGAACTCGAGACGGTCAAGCAAACCACCAGTTCACTGAACGCTTCCCAGCTTGACATTCAGCCCGTCCCGAATCCCTATGTTGTCAGTTCCTACTATGAGACAGGGAAATTCGGATTCCAGAAAGAGATCCAGTTCCATTATTTGCCGCCGGAGTGTACGATCCGGATCTTTAATGTGGCAGGCGATCTCGTGCGCACATTATACCACTCTCCGGCAAAATCGAAAAATCCGACGATAGAAAGCTGGGATCTCCAATCGTATAACGGACAGGAAGTGGCGTATGGTGTCTATATCTTCCATGTCGAAGTGCCCGGTGTCGGGAATTATGTCGGCAAATTGGCGATCATCAAATAGGACTCCTGAAACGGCGAAAGGAATATAACAATGAAGAGATATCTATTTATCCTGATCTGCAGCCTCGTCGCAAGTTCCGTCCTCTTTGCACAGTTCGATAATGCGGGAACTTCAGCAGCAACATTCCTGAAGATCGCCGTTGGTGCAAGGGCAGTTGCGCTCGGTGGATCTGTGGTCTCGAGTGTGAACGACGCCTCCGCACTTTTCTGGAATCCTTCCGGAATGGCGCATGTCGAATCGAATGAAATCCTCTTCTCGAACAATAAATGGATCGCCGACCTCCAGCACAACTGTTTGGCTGGTGTGGTTCCCGTTGGGAATTTCGGTGTCTTAGGATTGAGCATCTCCTATCTTTCGATGGGCGACATGAAGGTGACCACGTGGGAAAAAACTGCCGGTACTGGCGAGACCTTCTCCGCTTATAGCGCCGCAATTGGTTTAGGCTGGGCACGGAAGATGAGTGACCGCTTCTATGTCGGCCTCCATGTGAAGTACATCAATGAAACGATCTCCAATTCCTCCGCATCCTCTGTCGCAGTAGATGTTGGAAGTCAATATGACATCGGCTGGCTGAGAATCGGTATGTCGGTCATGAATTTCGGTCCTCAGATACGGATGGAAGGACGTGATCTCCGAACACGCGTCGACCCCTTTCAGGCAGGGAGTAATCCGTCGGATGTCGTTGCCAATCTCGAAACTCAACCGTGGTCATTACCGATGCTTTTTCAGCTCGGTGTCAGTGCAGTCCCGATCCATACGGAGATGTTGAAGGTGACCGCAATGGTGGGATTCAGAGATGATCGCGACTATAAACCACAAATGAGTGCAGGTCTTGAAATAGGATTGTTTGATTTATTCTTCGTGCGCGGCGGGATGAAAACCTGGGTAGGGAGCAATGTCGTGGATGGATTGTCCAATAACGAAGACCGATCTCTCCTCTCGGCAGGCGCCGGAGTGAGCTATCGGATTCCGGGAACAGTCTACCGTGTGCGGTTTGACTATGCATATCAGGAACTTCCTTATTTCGGTAACGCGCAACTAATCACGTTTGCATTCAATTATTAGATTTCGATTCGTCGTTCAATCCTTTCGGCCCACCGATCTCCCGATCAGAGGGCTGATTTTTTTTAACTGAGAACCTGAGCATTACTTGCGCAGGAAGGATCCAATTCCCTCCTGATGTGGAATCCAATGCCGGACCTTTGTGGCAGAGCGTGGATAAAGAATCTTCATAAATCAGAATAAACAGCGTTAGAAAACGTTCACAAAGAAAAATTAGACAAGCCTACTGAAAATACGCGATACACATATCAGAAGTATGAAGGTTCGCAAGGAAAAATATCCTGGAAGGTTTCTCGATCTACAAGCAACAACTATAAATTCCAATTCTTGTGACCCCGGCGTGACTCGAACACGCGACCCACAGCTTAGAAGGCTGTTGCTCTATCCACCTGAGCTACGGGGTCATATGAATGAAGAATGACGATTGAAGATCTTAGAATTTATCCTTGTCTATTTTTCCCCCCTTGCTGCTCTATCCACCTGCGCGCTTCTTGCGTCCCGCATTTTTGTGGAGAGCTACGGGGTCAATATTTACTACCTTGATTGATTTATGGTACGAAAAATTCAATTTTGATTCAACGCCGACAGCGAAAACCGACATCCAAACATTTCAATTATTCCCGGTCCCGAGAAAACGTCTTACACACTGTTTAACTTCATCAACCCGTATTTCCTTCATACACCGAAAGTGTCCTTCGGGGCACTCGCTGCGGCCGATGTGCGAACACGGTCTGCAATACAACCCGGCCCGCTCGATGACAATATTCTCTGTCCCGACCGGGAAGAAACCAAATTCACGCACCGTTGAGCCGAAAAGTGCCACAACCTTCCTCTTCATCGCAGCAGCAATATGCATTAAACCGGAATCGTTCGTGACAATGACATCACAGAATTTCATAGCGGCGGCAGTTTCGAGCAATGATAATTTGCCGCTCAAATCTATAATGCTGCTGGCTTTTGATGTTGTTCTAATCGTTTGCGCAATTGTTGAACATTTTTTTACATCGGAAGGACCGCCAAAGAGCAGAATCGTCGTCTCCCCGGCCTGTATAAGGCTAGACCCGAGTTCGGCAAATCGTTCCGACGGCCAGCACTTGGTGGCATGTCTCGCAGAGGGACAAAGACCTATGACACTGCCGGAACGATTTATTTTCGACAAAGCAATGGCTTCTCCTGCTCTTGCACTTATTTCGTCCGGAATTGGCAGTTCAAGTCCTGCCCCATCATTCTGAACACCAAATTTGGTTACCGGTTCGATGTAACGATCGGCAACTGAGACTGTATCCCCGTATAAATTCTTTTTGAACTTCACAAACATGATGCGGGCGAACATTCGTTTATTGATGAGGACAACTTCTTGAGCGTCAAGCCATATCCGCAGGTACCGGCTCCGGATACTGTTGTGAATGTCAATCACAAGGTCGTACCGTTCCGTCCGGAGTTGTTTTTTCAGCTTCTGGAGTCCAGAGAACCCTGCAGTCGTATCAAATTCATAGCACTTGGTGAGGTTTGGATTATACTTGATGAGCTCTGCATATTCTTTCCGAACAATAAAGTCAATGTGTGCTGAAGGGAACCGTGTGCGAAGCGCGCGGAGCAGCGGAGTCGCCAGCACAATATCGCCTAAGGAACTGAAGCGAATCACGAGTATATTTTGGGGAGTAATCATACCGTGAAGAAAGTACGACGTTTTTGACGGAGGTGCAAACCTCAAGTCTGTCCATGATGATTTCGTCTCCGTCCGTTCAATCCCTTGTTATTTCTCTCTCGTTTATTTTCAATCGGGAGAGAAATCTTTTACACCCCAATACCAAGATTCCTCACTTCGTTCGGTATGACAAACCGGTCGATATATATCCTGTGAGATGATGGTCATAAGAGTGGATTCTGAACGTGCTGATTCTTGAATCTCGCCAATTTTTTCTGCATTTTAGTCCAGTAAGCAGCTCTTCCTCAGTACAGGAAACGAGCTTTTTTATTTCATAAGAAGGCACCATGATCCTTATTTTTCCTGCGATCGAAATAAGTCACAAAGCCAGTGTCGAAATTGTGCACGGGATTCCCGGATCGGAACATGTGTATTCCGTTGATCCAGTCCAGCTGGCGATCATGTGGCGCGGGGAGAATGCAAAAACCCTGCACGTTGTGGATTTGGATGGAATTGCAGAAGGACGTATTGTCAATGAGGACGTCATTAAAAGAATGGTGAAAGCCGTTGATATTCCTATCCAAATGGGAGGCGGACTACGAACGTATGAAGAGATCAAAAAAGTACTGAACCTTGGTATCTACCGCGTTACCCTCGGTACTGCAGCAGTGGAGCAGCCCGGACTTATCGAACGCCTGGTGAAAGAATTCGGTTCGCGGAAAATTGCCGTAGGCATCATCGCAGAAGACGGCAACGTGACGATTCGGGGCGGAGCAACACCGACGAAGGTCTCCCCTATCGATCTTGCCCTCCGGATGTCCCGTATCGGAATCACGCGCATACTCTACGGTGAAATCGAAGATGGCATTCTCGGCAAATCCCTGCCGTACGATATGCTCAAGCAGCTTGCCTCTATCAGCGGTATGCGCGTAACTTCACGCGGCGGCGTTTCGACGTATCGGGAGCTCGTGCGTCTGCAGGAGCTTGAGAAATTCGGAGTCGATTCTGTCATTGTCGGACGGCCGTTATATGAAAACCACTTTCCTTGCCAGGCATTGTGGCGCTTGAACGAAATGGCACTTACAGATCTTGGACCAACGCGAAGAATATAAATGATCATCACCCTTATCGGTCATCTCTGTAAAGACATGATCCATCGCCCCGGCGGAACTGAACCACAGCAGGAATCGTTCGGCGGCATTATGTACTCCCTGCTTACACTCGCCAATCTCATGAGCGAAAAAGACAGCATCCAGCCGGTATTCGGCGTCGGCCAGGCAGATTATGATCTGCTTATGGAACAGCTGACGCCGTACAAGAATATCGATACGAGCGGCATCTTCAAATTGAAGGCACAGACCAATCAAGTACACCTCTTCTATGAACAGAATGCATCGACACGGATCGAATGTTCTAAGAATATTTCACCTCCGATTCCCTTTACGCGCATCAAGCCGTACCTCGACGGCGACGGGGTGCTTATCAATATGGTTTCGGGTTCCGATATAACGCTGGAAACGCTGGACTATATTCGGATGGAAATTCGTGAAAAAGGCATCCCGGTTCATTTTGATTTTCATTCATTGACGCTCGGCATCGATCAGGAGTTCAAACGGTTCCGCCGCCCGCTCACAGACTGGCGGCGCTGGTGTTTCATGCTTCGATCAATTCAAATGAGTGAAGAGGAAGCACTGGGATTATCCGCAGAACACTATGACGAGACAACATTGACGAATCATCTCATGCCCTTGATGGTGGAAACGTTCATCATTACGCGGAGCGAACGCGGGGCAACAGCCATAGTGCAGGATGTTCATAAAAAGCTGACACGCAGGAATTTTGAAGGGGTCTCGTTTGGACCGACGGTCGATACGACCGGATGCGGCGATGTGTTCGGTGCGACCTTCTTCTATCAAAGCATAAAAGCAAAAGACAGTTTTATCGGGGCAGAGTTCGCCAACAAAGCAGCGGCGCTGAATGCAACAATGAACAATGCACGGGAGCTTGACGGGCTCCGCACAAAACTGGAACAGCTCGGCGTCGTCATCACGAAGCCCGCTGCGAACGGAAAGCCCACGAACGGCAGTCGTACTCAAGGAGCGGTCTGATATGATTCTGAAAGAACGCATTGAATTGTTTTTTCCGCAGGATCTCGACAAGATCGATAAATCGGCAGCTCTACAAACCTTCAATGAATTGAAATTCTTTCTCAATGTCGGCGACGTCCGGGCAGCATCCCCCTCGTCAGCAGAGGCAGACATCGGCGGATGGATCGTCCATGAATGGGTAAAGAAGGGTATACTGCTCGGTTTCCGGCTGGGAGAGCTTTCCGATATTTCCATCAATCACCATTTTAGATTCTTTGATAAGAACACCTATCCGCTCAAGAAACTCACGCTCGAGAATCAAGTACGGCTCGTTCCCGGCGGTTCGTCCATACGCGACGGATCCTACGTCGCGCCGGGTGTTGTTGTCATGCCTCCGTCGTACATCAATGTCGGCGCATATATTGGCAGCGGGACCATGATCGATTCCCATGCACTCGTCGGTTCGTGTGCACAAATCGGCAGGCGCGTTCATCTCAGTGCGGCCGTACAAATAGGGGGCGTTCTGGAGCCGATCGGCGCACTGCCGGTGATTATCGAAGATGATGTCTTTGTGGGCGGCCACTGCGGAATTTTTGAAGGTACGATCGTCAAGCAGCATGCCGTTATCGGTGCGGGAGTCATCCTCACCGGTTCGACACCGGTGTATGACATTATTCATGAGAGGATCTATCGAAGGACGAAAGAAACACCATTGATCATTCCCGAAGGCGCTGTTGTCGTCCCGGGGAGCCGGACGATCAATGCACCATTTGCACAGCTCCATCATCTGTCCCTCTCTGCACCGATGATTATCAAGTACCGCGACAGCAAGAGCGATGCGGCAACGGTGTTGGAAGAAAGTTTGCGATGAAACGCTTGTTGATCTGCGGTGCCAACGGATTGCTTGGCCAGCGCCTCTCCCTGATGCTCAGCACGCAAAATGAATATGAAGTTCTCAACACATCTATCGAGCGGTCATTCGTCTTTGACAGCAGGCTCTTCGACTATAATCAGCTGGATATAACAAACCGCAGTGATGTGAAAAGTCTTGCTTCGAGCTTTCAGCCGAATGTCATTTTAAATGCCGCTGCGATAACAAATGTGGATTGGTGCGAGCTGCATCATGAAGAAACATGGAAGGTGAATGTAACGGCAGTTGAAAATCTGGCCGACGCTGCGCGGAAAGTCGGTGCAAAGCTCATCCATGTTTCTACAGACTATGTCTTTGATGGAAAACACGGCCCGTACGATGAGGAAGCCAAACCGAATCCCATCGGTTATTACGGAAAATCGAAACTCGCGAGTGAGAATGCCGTTCTGGTAGCAGAAATACCGCATACCATCATTCGAACGAATGTCCTCTATGGAAGCGGTATCGGTGTGAAAGCAAATTTTGCCCTCTGGGTGATCAACAGTCTCAGAGCCGGAAAACACATCGCCGTTGTCGACGACCAGTACGGCAATCCGACGTTCGTCAGCGATCTTGCCATAGCGATGATCAAAGCTTTCGAGTTAAACCGCAATGGGATCTTTCACGTTGGCGGCGGCGAACAATTGAGCAGATACGATTTTGCACTGCGGGCGGCCGAGGTTTTTCACCTGGACACTTCACTGATCACCCGTGTGAAGACAGATGAACTGAACCAGGTTTCACCGCGTCCGATGATATCAGGATTTATCACGCTCAAGGCTGAGACGCAGCTGGGCATCCATTTCCTCAGCGCCAAAGATGGATTGACATTGCTCAAGCATGAACTTCAGCACAATGGCAGAAATTAAACAAGAACGTCAGGAACAATATATGCTAGAACTGAAATTTATTCGTGAGAACCGGGATCTCGTTTTAGCCGGAGCATTGGCAAAAGGCATCACTGTCAATCTTGATGAGATCGGTACTGTTGACGACAGACGTAAAGCGCTGATTCAGGAAGGCGATACGTTGAAAGCAAAACGCAATCAGGTCTCTGCTCAAGTTGGCAAGATCAAGAAAGAAGGGGGCGATGCGAGTTCGGTCATTGCGGAGATGGAGTCCGTCAAGAATAGGATTCAGGAAATTGATCACGAACTGCGCGACATTGAAGCACAGTTGAATACTCTCCTGCTCACCGTGCCGAATGTTCCTCATTCCTCCGTTCCGATTGGAAAGACTCCAGCTGAGAACAAAGTCATTTTCCAATGGGGAGAACTTCCGGAAGTTGACTTCCCCATGAAGCCGCACTGGGAACTGACAGATAAACTCGGTATCGTCGATTTCAACCGGGGTTCGAAAGTTGCAGGTGCCGGATTCCCATTCTACGTTGGGAAAGGAGCAACACTGGAACGCGCCCTGATCAATTTTTTTCTCGACCAGGCGACCGAACGCGGATACAAGGAACTCATGCCGCCGGTCGTCGTCAATGAAGAGAGTGCCCGCGGCACGGGTCAAATTCCCGACAAAGAAGATCTGATGTATATTGTGGAGCGGGATCAACTGTATATGATTCCCACAGCAGAAGTACCGGTCACAAATTTTCACCGTGATGAACTACTCAACGAACACGACCTTCCCATCCGCTATGCCGCGTACACTCCCTGTTTCCGGCGCGAAGCCGGTTCCTACGGCAAGGATGTTCGGGGACTCAACCGTCTCCATCAATTCGATAAAGTGGAACTGGTAAAATTCGTCCATCCCACCAAATCCTACGATGAGCTCGAATCGCTCCGTCAGGATGCGGAGCATCTTCTCCAGCTTCTTGGACTTCCCTACCATACGCTGCTCATGTGTACCGGTGATATGGGATTTACACAAGCGAAAAAGTATGACCTCGAAGTGTGGGCACCGGGGCAGCAAAAATGGCTGGAAGTCTCTTCCTGCAGCAACTTTGAGTCGTTCCAGGCCCGGCGTATGAATGTAAAATTCCGCCCCGGGAACGGAGGCAAGCCGGAGATTGTTCATACCTTGAATGGTTCAGGCCTCGCACTGCCTCGTGTTGTGGCTGCGTTGATCGAACAGTATCAGACACCGGAAGGGAAAGTCATTATTCCCAAAGTTTTGCATCACTACACAAAATTCGAAATCATAGGATAGGGAGCATTTGCTGTTCATCATGATGCACGTGTGTATTCTACTCACGACCCACTTTTCCTTTTTCATCGGAACTTTTAACCTGAATGCGATCTCTCCTCAGACTAAAATCATATCTCCTCCGTTATAAAAAGACTCTTCTGCTGGGATTTTTAACCGTACTGGGGAGTAATGCGTTCACCGTGGTCCAGCCGATGTTCCTGGGCAAAGCAGTTGATGAGTTAAAGAGGGGCATTGAATCTCACACCTTTGTTGCTGCTGATCTCCTGACCTGGGCAGGATTAATTGTCGGATTCTCACTGGTCGCGGGGGTCTTCACATTCCTTACCCGGCAAACGATCATTGTGATATCGCGCCATATCGAATTCGATTTACGCAATGATCTCCTTGCACACCTCCAGAGACTCTCGTATTCTTACTTCCAGAATACACCAACAGGCGATTTGATGGCGCATGCCACCAATGATATCAGCGCCGTTCGCAATGTAGTCGGTCCAGGCATTATGTATCCATCAGATACCGTCATGACGTTGTCGTTCGTTCTGGTCATGATGATGATGACGGATTGGCAGCTGACGCTCCTGACATTGATTCCTATGCCGCTGGTTTCCCTCGCTGTCTATCGTCTCGGTAAGCTGATTAATAAGAAATTCACGGAACGCCAGGAACAGTTTTCCGCACTCACCACCCGTGCACAGGAAACACTCTCCGGTGTCCGCGTCGTCCGTGCATATGTGCGCGAGGCGTACGAAGAAGAACGGTTTCGCACTCTGAGCTGGGTCTATCTGAAGAAGAACCTCGTTCTGGCTCAGGTACAATCGATCATGTGGCCGTTGATGTTTGTTTTGATCGGATTCTCGCTCGTTATTACAATTTATTTTGGCGGACTCAAAGTGATCGATGGAAGGATGTCCATTGGTACACTCACAGCATTTACTGCTTATTTCGGAATGCTCATCTGGCCCATGATTGCATTCGGATGGGTTACAAATCTCCTGCAGCAAGGTGCAGCTTCCATGGGTCGCCTAAATGCCATTCTCGATACCGAACCGGAGATCAAAGATACCGGCACGACTGACCGCTCTATTACGGGAGTTCAGGGGGCGATCGAATTCCGCAACGTTTCATTCTCTCATAAGAACACTTCCCAGCCGACATTGAGGAATATCAATCTCAAAATTGAATCCGGCATGACCGTAGCTGTTGTCGGGTATACCGGAACAGGCAAGTCGACACTTGTCAATCTCATCCCCCGGCTCTATGACATCACCGAAGGCGACTTGCTGATTGACGGAAGCAGCATCAGGAATATCCCTCTGGAAGTACTGCGTTCCTCGATCGGATTCGTTCCACAGGAGACATTTCTTTTTTCTGAGACGATTGCCGAAAACATCCGCTATGGTGTTGACAGCACATCGGAAGAGGAGCTGAAAACGGCCTCTGAAATATCTCAAATCTCGCAGGATGTGCTTGAATTCCCCAAACAGTATGAAACGACGATCGGGGAACGCGGTATTACTCTTTCCGGAGGACAAAAGCAGCGCACGAGCATTGCACGCGCGATCATGCGCGAACCCAAGATCCTGATCCTCGATGACGCTCTCTCTGCGGTCGATACCTATACCGAAGAGAATATTCTCCATCGTTTGCGCGAATACATGAAAGGGCGGACGAGTATCATCATCAGCCATCGTATTTCAACAGTCAAGGATGCCGACCTGATTATTGTCCTCCAGAACGGTGAGATTGTCGAACGCGGGTCACATGACGAATTGGTGGCCTTCAACGGTATTTACGCCGATCTCCACCAGAAACAGTTGCTGGAGGAACAGCTGGAAGCGATGTAAGGGAGAATAAGGAAAAAGTTATAAAGGAAAATGTATAAAGAAGGAGACAAGAAGAAACAGGATGGCGGAGAAACCAGTCGATATTCGTGAAAGAACTTTTCAATTTGGACTTGAAGTCATCAAATCTATTGAAAAGATTCCACATACTCGGGCTGGAAATGCGATTGCGACACAACTGATTCGCTCCGCGACATCCATCGGCGCCAACGCACAAGAAGCTGTTGCAGCGAGCAGCAAGGCAGATTTCATTTATAAAAATAATATTGCTCTTCGAGAAGCACGAGAAACACATTTTTGGATACGACTATTAAAAGATGCATAATTAGTTACTAACAGCGAATTTGATGCTCTCTTCCAGGAAGCATACGAAATCACGAAAATTCTCGGCGCAATTGTCAGCACCGCCCGTGGAAAAAGAAAAATTCGATGACCGATTTACACTTTTTCACTTTTACCTGATTTTTTACTTGAACGATGGAAGAAGAAATCCTCGGTAAAGCATACGATGCCCGACTCATGCGGCGGCTCATAAAATATCTCAAGCCGTACCGCTGGCATGTTGCGCTCGGCATTCTCCTCAGTCTGCTCGTCAGCGCCATGGAGGCAGTGCGCCCCTATTTCACAAAAATCGCGGTCGATACGAACATCGCCCAGGGCGATAAACATGGATTGCTGATAACAACGCTCCTTTTTCTTTCCGTCATGATTGTACGCGGTTTCGTCCAATATGCCAACGCGTACCTCACGCAATGGATCGGCCAGCGAACCATCTTCGACCTCCGGATGGAAGTCTTCCAGCATCTCCAGAAACTTTCACTGAAATTTTACGACCGGAATCCCATCGGCAGACTTATTACGCGTTTGACGAATGATGTCGAAGTACTCAACGAGATGTTCTCTTCGGGCATCGTCATGGTCTTCAGCGATATCTTCACCATCCTTGGTATTTTTTACTTTATGTTCTCGATGAATTGGAAGCTGGCACTGGTAACATTAAGCGTCCTGCCATTCTTGTTCTACGGCACGTTCCTGTTTCGGAAAAAAGCACGCGAAACGTACCGCGATGTCCGCATCCAGATCGCACGCATCAACACCTTTATGCAGGAACATATTACCGGCATGCTCGTAGATCAAATTTTCAACCGAGAAAAGAAATCCTATGCGAAATTCTCCGAGATCAATGCCGCGCACCGCGATGCAAATATCCGATCCATCTTTTACTATGCGATCTTTTATCCAAGCGTCGATCTTATTGGCGCCGTTGCTGTAGGACTCATCATCTGGTATGCAGGGTATCATGCCCTGGAGGGTATTGTTACGGTGGGTACCGTTATGGCATTTGTACAGTTCAACGAGATGTTCTGGCGTCCCATCCGTGATCTCTCTGAAAAGTACAATATCCTTCAGACAGCTATGGCATCGTCCGAACGCCTCTTCCAATTACTGGATGATACGACGGTATTGAAACTCCATCCGGCTCCGCAGCCGTTAACTCATGTGCGCGGCGATCTTGAGTTCCGGAATGTCTGGTTTGCCTATAATCCTCCTTCCGATGGAGCACACTCACCGGAATGGATTCTCAAAAATATCTCTTTTACGATCAAACAGGGACAGACCATTGCCATCGTCGGACATACCGGTGCAGGCAAAACAACCATCATCAATCTCATGAGCCGTTTCTATGACGTCCAGCAAGGTGAAATTTTGATCGATGGCATCAACATTCAGCATGTCCATCCGAACGATTTGCGCAAGCACATTGCCGTCGTCCTGCAGGATGTGTTCCTTTTTTCTGGAGATATTCAAGGAAACATCACACTCGGGAACGAAACAATTACTCAGGAACGGGTGAAAGCAGCTGCTCGAATGGTCGGTGCGAACCGTTTTATCGAAGCCTTACCGAATAGGTATGCTGCGGAAGTCAAGGAACGAGGCGCCACCTTATCGGTCGGACAAAAACAATTACTTTCTTTCGCGCGCGCACTCGCCTGCAATCCCCGTATTCTTATCCTCGACGAGGCAACATCAAGTGTGGATACAGAGACAGAGCAGCTGATCCAGCAGGCTATTAAAAAAATGCTTCACGGACGGACATCGATTGTTATCGCGCACCGTCTTTCGACCATTCAGAGCGCCGATAAGATTATCGTCCTGCACAAGGGTGAGATCCGGGAAATGGGGAATCATCAGGAATTATTGGCGTTCGATGGAATTTATCGAAAATTGTACGAACTTCAGTACAAAGATCAGGAATTCACAACGGGAAAACCATCCTCCTCCTGAGCGTTGTATCCGTAAAAGTGTGGGGGGTCTTGAAAAGAAGAAGGGTTTATTCTAAGATGGAACAAAGGCTAGCGACCGATGAACCAGCTCAGGAGATAAACCCTTATGGTACGACGTTTGGACAGAGA